>Ga0326514_10000072_pt1 | contig 59381 bp, 84 predicted proteins | sample 3_2548_0518_D_FD_203653 | JGI IMG/M metagenome (GOLD analysis project Ga0326514, IMG submission 203653) | Bovine rumen microbial communities from UC Davis, California, United States - 3_2548_0518 | ecosystem: Host-associated > Mammals > Digestive system > Stomach > Rumen | place: USA... | reverse complement strand
CACTGGTCGCATCAAATGCTCCGTGATAACCAGTTACTAACTGTTTACTAGAACACTTAATCTGATATGTGGTCGCAGGAATGCTTACCTTTGGATATAACACGCATATAGAGCATTCCTTGATTGATAGACCAGTAAGATTCAGATTTTCGTCTGTTGTTGTGGTCGCTTCGTACAGTTTTTCGTATACAGGTTCTGCTACAGTTTCAGCGGGATTTTCTTCCACATCATTTCTGTAGTTAATCTGCACGAAATCTCTTCTGTCTGCCTGTGCTGTGAAATCGTTGCCGATTCTCTGCACATAGAGCATACCTGTGTTTCTGTCGATAGAAACGTAATTGATTAAATCCTGATGCAGAGTGTCCTGCTCGTTGTAAGTGTCAGAATAGTGCTGATAATGGAAATTATCGCATCCGATATTTAACTCCAACTGCTTAGGGTAATCCTGCAAGAAGCAGATTCCGTCTGCATGGGCATGCCCACACAGGTAGCATACGAATTCTGCGCCAGTATTTTTGCTTGCAAAATTTGCGGATACGTTAAGAGTGGTAACTACTCCTGCGGTCTGCTGATAGGTCTTGCTGATGCTTGTACCATCCTTGAATGCCTGCACAATGTCAGGAATAATATTATGGTCAACGATATACTGACCAGTATTTCTTCCTACTAAATATTCCGAATTAAATGGGTTGGTTACCTTCCCTCTGATATTAACAGGGTTGTGATGAGCGATTACAACACCGTAATCAGCAGGGCAAGTCATAAGGGCATTGATTAACCAATCAATCTGTGCCTGTGTATATGCACAATATCCTCTTCCTTTCGAAAGCGTACCGCTTCCGTTGTAGTCAGACTCAAAGTCGTGAAGAACGATAAAGCGAATAGCGGAATCTGCAAAATCCTTGTAATAGTAGCACTTGCCTGTCGGATGGCTTGTGGGATTCCATCCGCTCATATAAGGTTCAAAGCACTTTGCGTATAACTGAGCATCGGTACAAATTCCAGTACCACTTGTTCTGTTATTTCCTACATCGTGATTACCACTTGTAAGAAAGACAGGTGCGTTTGCACTGCTTAAATATCCTGCAAATGCTGTGAAATCATCAGCGAAGTTATCAGCATGGAAGTCACCAGTATGCACCATGAAGTTACAATGTGCTTTGCTATACAGATGGTTGAGAATTTCAACTGCATTCTGAGCATTTACAGAACCATGTGTATCTGAAATGTGCAAGAAGTTAAGAGGGACTTTTGTGCCAAGATAATCGTTCGATTTATAACCGATTTGTCTTGCCCTGTCTAACTGTTCTGCATACTTCTCTACTGTTGTAAGTGGTTCGTCATCTTCAGCACCACCAACACCATTATCCTCAATATCCTTAACCCTTAAAGAAAGAGAAGCAATACTGGATTCGTTCTTGGATGCTTTGGATTCAACCGCAGATACACGTCCCTCGATGCCATCTAACTGACTTTCACCTGCGACATACTGATACTTCTTTACCCATTCGGAACGAGTACCGCCACCTGTCGAAAATGTCAGTTCTTCATTCTTGGCAATATAGGCATTCGCAGGATTAGAAGTATTACCAGTAAATCGAACATAGGATAAATCATTTAATGATGATGTTGTGCTGATTTCGCACTTTGTAACCGAATTACCATCAAATGTTGGTGTTACATATGTGATTTCTGCACCATTGTAAATCTGTTTTAACTGAATGGATGCTTTCAGACTATGGTCTGCTTTATAAAATCCGATTGCAAGGCCATTCGAACCACTTACGTTGTCAGATACTCCTTTAAGGTTAAACACATCGCCTTTGTTAGCAGGAATGAAACCAGTCACCCAATCACCTGTCTGTTCAGTTTCAGCACCACTAGAATTTAATCTGTACCCTGTCTTATAGCCGAGTACCGCACCGCTTTCGTCTGTGGAGATGGGAATCTGATTGGTAAAGTTAGGAATGACAGTACCATCCTCAACGGTAATGGTTTCGTGCTGATACACCCAACCATTCATGACATACTTCTTAGAGGCGTCTGTCATCTGTGCGACAGAAGTTACAACAGTAAGGGATTCCGTGGCACTTCCACCACCCTGTACGTCTCCCCACTGCCATCCACCCGCACCATCTGCTATAGGAGATTGACCAGCAGTAGCCATGTTAGCATCAATAGCGTCAACCTCATATTCGACCGGGTTACCCTGCGAGTCGGGTACAATTATTTTCTTTAATTTTCTAGCCATAAATATAACCCTCCATTACAGGCTCTGAGTCCAATCGGAATCTGGAATGGTAATTCCACTGCCAAGAACAAAGTTAGGTGTAGCGCCATTAGTGATGGAAATATCACACGAACTGACAACCACGATCTTCTTGGCAGTACATCTAGTTTTCCATGCATCCCAACGATCCTTGGTCATTGTTATTTCGGTTGAACTCAAATATAACCCATACTTATACCGTGTGGTGAGCTCTGGGATTGTACTAGAAAGAACCAAGTCAGAATCAGTAACATATAGAAATACAGAATTATCCTGCGGTGTTGCTGACAGATCACTAACCGTAAGTGTGCCTTTAATACGCAGTTGCGAGCCATTTCCAATCGCTACCGCACTAGTATTACGATTCGTATTGGTGATAGTAAGTCCATCAATCGTACCAGAAACATTGGATAAGGACATGTCCCTAGCCTTCAGATTCTTAGCGAATAACCAGCACTGACTAAACGTAACCGAACAGTTCTTAAATGTAACGTTTCTGAAATGTGCACCACCAGACTCGAATTTGTATCCTAAGCTTCCGTTTGGTGTACCATTACAAATCGGTGGAAGGAATTCGATCTCTTTATCATCATCATATGCATTGATCTTGAAACGACCCGTGTAACAAGTCCATGCTTCTTCTTCTGGAATCACAGCCTGCAATTGTACGCCATCGACTATGGCTCTGAGATGGACGTTTGTATTAACAAGCAACTGCGTAGTAAAGGTATAAACACCGGCAGCTGTGATTCTTATACGAATGTCACCTTGCTTGTTAGCATACATTAATGCTTCATCAAGCGTTTTAAATGGCGTTTCAGCACGTAAACCATTTCCTGATTCTTCCACGGTGCCATTTACATAGAAAGCATAGTGCGATGCATAACTCATTCGTCCACCGGTCACAGAGTTTGCATGTGCCTTAGCCTCATCCAGAGCTTCCGATATCTCCTCCCGAAGGACTTCTACCATGTTATTGTCATCCGATTCATCGTCTGGATCTAATTCGCCGTATGACATGGTGATGGTATCTTCGCTTCCAACAACATTCACATTGGCGTGCTCATAGCATTCTTTTATACCATCGTGTATGTCTTGGCGCATGTCTTCTCCATATCGATCGGACATAATTCTATTTAAAATTGCATTAATGGCCATAAATATAACCTCTAAGATAGTAAGCCAGATTTAATCAGATCAATATTGCCTGAATTCTTCTTAGCTTTCTTATTGTTCTTAATAACAGTATTTGTTAAGCCACTGAAAGCCGTACCGAATGTATATGTACTTTCAGCTGGGTTTTCTAGGTTGTAATCCACGGCCGTCAATACAAAATATGTATCAATGCCATGCGGTTCGGAAATGATCCGGTATGAATATCCGACATAGAGTTCCTCAGTATCCACGTCAAGCAAATGCAAATCTACAGCCTTGATCGTGATTGTTATAGCTTGCTTGATTGCTTCTTTAAGCTCGCGTTTTCCGAGGGTGATTAGCGATTTCGCATCAGTAATATCATCCCATACGTGAGCTCTTTCGATTCTACCCCATAATCCAATACCGGTTTGGTTTTCGAGATAATCTTTTCCGTTGTTTTCTTTTTTGATGGTTCGGCGTTTATCGATCTTATTCTTCTCGCCCTCTTCCTCTACTGTGGTTGGCACAAGCCCTCCAAGAGGTATGATGACCGTATAAACATCAGCGGCATTAATGTATTCTTCTAGATCCAGAAGACTAACTCCGAATCTAATAACCTGTTTACCAACGCCACCTGGTTTTCTAGAATATGTAATCTTACCGTTTAATGCTTTGACATAACCGCCAATGCCATCTATTAATTGATTACTAAGGTTATCATAAGCCGACTCGTATTCCGAATTCTCAAACAAATATAACCATGTATCTTTATCGTCTAGTTTGATGTCCGTTCGCCAAACACTAAACCGTCGATTTTCACTAGCCGCGGAATTATGCTTCTTAATGAGATAATCGAACATCAGAGACGGCTTAATTTCATAACTATATGGTCGAATAACTGAATCATTCAGGAAAGACAATTCGCCTTCACAATATACGCGTTTAAGATTATAAAAATCGTTTGTCGTATCAAGTACTCGACCTTTCCACACAAGTCTGTATCCGATATCATCATCGGTGGTTTTAATCGTGATGGTTGTCGACAAACGTTTCAATGACGAATATAACCAATGCGTTTGCGCCAGTTTAAACTCTAATGATCCACCGGTATTTAACGCGATGTTTAATTTTGGTTCATGTATTGCATACTCAGGATCACTTAATCCGGTTTCCCAAATTAGCTTGCCGTCTGCATATATCGCAACGCGTCTACGAATGCCACCAAGTTTGATTTCTCCAGATACGTCTGATGAATCGACCGTAGATTTCTTATTGGCCGGTTTATCGGGCGTGGTGGTTTTTTTCTCCTTGTCTTCTGTTTTACTGGTTTTCTTTTTGCCAGTACCTTGCGTATCTTCAGACTTACGAACCTTGGTCGAATAATACGCAGCATACATGGCTTTACCGCGATCTCTAAGCTGATTAATCTTGTCCCTTTTTGTGCTGGGTTTAGCGTTCGGTCCAACTGATGCTGGTCGTTCATAATAAAGTAAAACAACTTCCGCTGCATAGGCTGGATTTGTTGTAGTCGTGCAAGTATCATATACTTTTTTGTAGTATGCCTGTTTGCACTCGCGAATGATATAGGCGCATTGCATTTCTAGATTGCCTATGCTTACGTGCCTATTTTTTGCAAAGTCATACAAACCGGCTTTACGACCACTAGAAGTCCACTGACACAGTCCATAACCGCCGCCACGATGCGAAAAAGTGTAACGAGAAATCACACCATTGTCCACATTGCGCGTATAGGTTTGTCTATATGATGAGCCTTGGCTCTGACAGCAAATAGGATCAAATGTAGACTCGCCCCATATACATGCGAGCATTCCAGCGGCACCGGCTTTGGTGAAACCATGTGTCGTTAAATAATTCCATATTAACCGTCCATTAGACGTATAGTATTTAGAACTCATAATGAAATGTGTCTCGCCCCTATTTTGACGGTTCCTTTACCGAAAAACTGAAGTGTGTTTGTCCCTTCTCTGAACTGGATCCAATCAGACTTATGTTTTCCGTCACTAAAGGTATGCTCTTTGTATTGAATATACTGCAGCTCTCCATTTTCATCTTCCCAGGTGCGAGATTGACGTATTCGCATCCCTTTGCCGTTAGAAGAATGAACTGTAATTGTCGGTATATAGATCATAGGACCCCAATCAAAAGTTACCGAAGCGTATTCTTTTACTTTAATTTTTCCCCAGTAATCGATTACTCCGGTATCAAAGTCAAATGGATCCCAAAGCCATTTCTCATCTGTAGCCCATTGTTGATACTTAAATGGATCGAGATGATAATCGATAGTAATTTTAGAGTGATTTATATCACAGCCATCATTATTCAGGTTTAATCGTCCATAGTAATACCACATGCGATCATCGCTAAGTGTTATTTCCATGGCACGTCCATGAATGTATTTGGCTATGTTTTGTTTAATAACCTCGAAAGGTTTAATGTCATTTAAGACATAGAATTCCCACGAACCCTCACGATTCCCGAAAACGGGGGAGCCAGTAAGTGCAGTTGTTAAGTCGAGCTGACCGCTGGCTCCAGGTACTGTCACGTATCTAGTAACTATTGGAGGATTAGCAACATATTGTTTTCCGACGGGGACAAGATGAAAATCTGTGTATGAATCTCGCGACCCAAATAAAAACGAATGGGCTTCAGGCCCAAGATCATAGTTCATCATTTTAATTTCCTCGCATTCGTCTAGCCACTCGCGTGCCGATACCTTGATCCACAACACCGACGATGGTGCCGCTATCAAGGACAACACGCATATTCATGATAGCAGATTCAAGTTTATCTATTCGCGATCCCATGCTATTAACAGCACGAACCACGTCTGAATTATCGAAGTCTTGTGCATCAATGGATGCCGAAATGGCATTGAGTCTATTGATCTGACCATTGCTGTAGTCTCCAAGTTGCATTGTCAGCATGTATGACCGTTGAGCCATCATGCCCTCTATCATATCAGCCCCATTTTGAATTCCAGAGAGATCCACAACAGGACGAATAACTGGATCACACTCAGCTATACCGTCAACCGCGGCGGCCATAAGCATAAGTGCTGTAAACAGTCCGCCTTCTAGTGACGAACCGAGATTAGTACCAGCTTCTTTGGCATCTTTAGACCGTTTCTCAATTTGTTTAACTAAACCGTCCACGGTATAATCGGCAAGTGGTCTCATCGCTTTGGCTGGAGATGCAATGATCATCTCGTTATTATAGCCTTCACGAATCTGCTCCGCCATAGTGGAACCGGCTTTGATAACTTTCTCTGAATTTTTCTTAATACCTTCGGAAAGCCCAAGAACCGTATTACTTCCTGCCGCTTCAAAACTTTCGTAAAGTCCATCCAGAATGCTAATCAAATTCCGTTTAACCTTGCGCATTTCAGCATATGCTAAAGGCGCGTAACTATGTACACCCATAGCGAACCTACGCATAGCATACATGCCATGACGTTGGAACCGGCTCTCTAACTTAATTAAATCAACTTCAAACTTAGAAATTACGGTTCTCATTTCTTGACCCGGTTTCGAGTTTGAAGCAATGGCATCCGAAAGGGCTGTGATTATTTGATCGCCGTATTTGGCAATCTTCTTTTTATCAACCTTAGTTAATTCGAATAGATCAACAACCGTGCCTCTAAATGCTCGCTTAACGTCTGGTGCACCTTCTTCAAGACCCTGAGCAACACCAAGGTCTATATTCATACCCAAATCCTCACCTCTAACGGATGGAGAATGAGTATCAGAAACGAGCTCCATAACATCAAAGCCTTCCGATATCATGTCGCCCATAGGCTTGGTTACCAAATCTTTATTGTCGAATACACCGCCGCCAACGCCAGCATCAATGTTTCCACCCAGTTCTGAGAATTTACTCATATCGAGATCTAATTTCAGAGCGTTTGGATCCATCATTCCATTAATAGTATCAGTCAGAGGATTCCCATTTTGAGTTACGGACTTAAGACCATCAATGAATGCCGTTCCGTTGGCAGCGCCAGCCGACTTCATGTCTTCAGCGTTTCGATTAGCTATATCGGTATAACTTGTGAACGTCTTTTCCATATTAGCGACGCCATTTTCAGTTACGCCCATATCATCTAATTCTTTACGCAGTTCTTCTTTAGTATCTTTTGCCCAAGCAACAACTTTATCGCCAATAACTGGGATACTGCCGAGAAGACCTTCGATTACGGAAATGGTTATTTCTATTATGGCTTCGCAAACGGATGTGATTGCTTTAACAACACCTTCGGAATGATGCCTGATATTATCACCTAATGCTAAGAAGAAATTAATAATGAGCGTAACGACTCGATCCACAATGGGGTTTATATACGTTGCTAACACATCGATGATCGCCAGAATTATCGTAACCAGTGACTCCGCAATAGAATATGCAGACGCAGCAATGGCATATACGGCCGCAGCTAACAATGCAGCAATAGCATCGCATACGTCTGGTGCAAGCGCTATAATCGCTTTACATAACTCTTTACCGAGAATTACAACAAGTCCAATGATTTCGCCAATCATCGCACCTAGTCCAGCTATGATAGCACCTAGGATCGCAAATAGGGCACCGACGATTGCAACACCGGCAACCGCCAGCACTCCAGCCAGCTTTACTATTGCCGGACTTAACAGCAACAGCGCTACCGACAAAGCTAATACGCCAATGCTGATTTTCAAGAATGCTGTTGTTAATCCTTTGATGGTCTGCATCCAATTCTGTAATGCTATGGCTGCAACAGCAAGTATTACGAAAGCGCCGGCTATTAATATCAATCCTTTTACAACGTCACCAAGCTTACATTGCGACAGCATTTGGATGGCAGGAGCTAAGATACGTAGAGCAATTGCAATAGCTATAATGGCCGTTGCTGCTCCAACACCCTTTACGCCGCCTCCCATGATCTTAACTGCAACTGCCATGGCAAGCATCATACCGGCAATTGCTGCCATCGCGGCAATTAACATGCCCATTTGCTTGTCGTCTTTAACTTTGCTTAAGACCTTCATCATGGCGACAATGGCGCCGATCACCAAATATAACGAAATACCCATTGCAAACAGCGCGGCTGCTGTTCCGGTCATCTGTTTTGGATCCATCAGCTTAAATGCAAGGGCAAATATCGCCATAATGCTAGCAATTACCGCAGCGGCTATGACTAAATTTTCCACAGACTCGCCTGTTTTATCAGCTCTTGCCTTTGCAATTATCTTAGCCATTAATGCTATGGCACCAACGATTGCAATTATAGCAACGCTCATAGCAACCATACCTATGCCTATGGATAACATATGTTTCGGATCGCCAATAATTTTAAGTGCCAGGCCCATAGCCGCAATGACAGCGATTATGGCTATAGTACCATTACGCATTTTCTCGGTGTCTTTAATACCGGCCAAAAGTGCAATAGCTTTAGCAATTTTAGAAATGCCATTGGCTACGCCGATAAAGCCAATACCAAAACCGACATTAACAACATCGCCATTCTTTTTAAGCCACCACGCCATGAGTGCTAAAGCAGCCATGATTGCGCCAACACCAATTAAACCTCTTGTGAGCTGACCTTGATCCAATTGGGCTAATGCCATAACGGCTTTGGCAATGATGAAGATACCGACAGCAAGGGTCGCCAAAGCTCTAGCGATTTTGCCCCAGTTGCTAGCCTTATATGATTTAATAAGATCGCTGATAGATGATGAAATATTAGAAAAGAATCCCAATCCGGGTGAGTCATCGTCATCTTTTCCTAAATTTTGTATGCTATCTTTGACCTTCATGAAGGCTAATATAACCGCGGCTAAAGTTATAATGGCTCTAATCGCTTTGTCTAATGCTTCCTGATCTATTAAGGAAAGAACAACTATAGAAGCAACGAGTATAGCGATAGATTTTGCTATGTCACTAAGTATTTCAGCCTTTATCTGAGACTGAACGGCTTTAAGCGTATCAGTTACGCCGCTGAGCATATCAGTAAAAGCACTCGCAATACCTTTTGTATTCTTTTTAAAGTTACGGAACATAATAAACAATTTAACAATCGAAGCACCCATTATCCCGTTAACGAGAATATCCGATATGGACTGGAGATCGCCTTTCTTGAATGCGTCTTTTATGTTCACAAAACTATTAACAAATGTATTCTTGAGCAGAGTAGCAATTCCTTCCCCTTGCTTTGCAATAACTTTAAACGCCTTGGAAAGGAACTCTTTGATTTTAGTGACCGCAGACTTTAGTGTGTCTGTGATCTTGAGTGTCTTCTTTGATTCTTCGCCTATGGAACCAATAGCCGCGCGGACATTGGTCAGTGAACCAAGTTTATCAGATTCGGTTTTTGCTACACGAAGATTTCGGATGAATTCGAAAAGTGCATCCGTTTTTCCACCTACGGCGTTAGAAGCAGCGTTGAATAATGTAGCTAATGCACCAGATACTGTTTCTATACCCTTCGCGATAGCACCGCCAGCAAAGCGAGCAAGCGGCTTGATTAATCGCAGGATGTTCTCTGCGGCGGCTTGTCCCTTATCCGATAAGGTTCCAAAATTAGCCAATGTTCTATGTATTCGAATACCGGTTGCATTTTTAAAAAAGTTTACAATCGAAGTAACAAGATTTCTGAATGCACCTTGTACAGCGAGTACAGCTTCACTGGTGTTGAAGAATGTTTTAATACTTTCTTTAAATCCGGAAATAGCTGAGCCGATTACTCCTACAAAACCACCCACGGCAGACGCTATTAGTTTAAAGCCCATGCCGACAACGGTCGTTGTATCTCCGATGGAAAGTAGTAATCCCATGAGGAAATCTAATGGTGCAGTAATAAAACTAGCGATGCCACTAATAACATCTTTGAAATACCAAAGTCTACTCGTAAGGAAGAATATAACCTCGGACGCAAATTGTGCGGCTTTGATAAACACCAGAATGCCGACCTTAACGAACTTTCCAAGCACGGTCGTAACCGCTTTAATGATGGTAAATATAACCTCGAAAGTTTTCTGGATGTTATCCTGATGCTCTTTGGACGATTTAAGCGTTCTCGTAAACAGACGTACTGCCTTTGTTGCTTCTTTAAGAACATAACCAATCTGATAATAAACCCGAAAACCCTTCTCATCAATTTCGGGAGGAAATACCATATTCCAAGCCTTGGAAATTGGTCTAGCAATTCTAACAATGGAATAATATAACCCACGTAATGCGCCAAGTAAATGCTTACGCCCATTTGCATCTGCCCACGCTTGGATTGCTCCATTTCTAGAATCGCTAAATACCTGGATGATCGCACCCAGTTTATTTGAAATTGCTGTGAATAGCTCAGTTGCTTGATCGAAGTCACCGATTAAGATAGACCAAGTTTGTGTCCATCCCGATTGCATTGCCTCTTTCAAAGTGTCAACCAATGCAGTAAACGTTCTTACTTTTGTTGCTGCATCCTGAGCGTTTCTAGCAAATGTAATGTCTTTTTCTACAGTTTCAGCGCCAAGTTCATTATACTCGCTAAGTCTAGCGATCATATCCTTGTAACCCTGCTCTTCCTGGCCGTTCGCGATAGCAACATTGAGAGCTTCTTCTTCCTGGCGCACACGAGCTTTGATTACTTCGTCGGATGCATTTGCGTATTCCTTCATACCACGAACAGAACGCTCAATGGCACCTTTCATGGTTGCTCGGTTGAGAGTTTCTGCTAACACCTCAGATGTAATCCAGCCGTTTTTTAATGATTCTCTAAAACTACCCTCGGCGTCGATGTACTGTTGAGCACCGGTACCGAGTTCTTCCGAAACTTCAATAAGTTTGTTCTGGAACAGTTTGCCACCCATACCAGCATTAACTACAGAGTTCCAGTCCTGCAGTTTTACAGTACCTGCCGCCAGAGCTTGGGAAAGCTGATACATGGCGGTAGACGCTTGCTGCGATGTTGAGCCAGACATGGCTGCCATATTAGCAATACCCTGAATGGCTCCGGCTGAGGTTTCAAGATCTACACCGGCAGCCGTAAAGGTACCAATGTTCTTGGTCATCTCAGTAAAGTTATAAATGGTTTTATCGGCGTATGTATTTAACTCCGCGAGAGTATCGTTTACTGCCTGCAAATGATCATCTCTGGAGATGCCTTCAAACGCTTCCTCGGTATTAGACATAATTGTCTGGATGGCTCCGATTTGCGTTTGGTATTCTTGTAAACCAGATTTAATTGGATCTATAGTGAAAGCCGAAACAAGTTTCTCACCAGCATTAACTGCTTTATTGGTAATGTTCTGCATTACCGTAAACGCCACAACATCTAATGCTTTAAACTTAGAAGCGACGGTTTCAGCCCCATTTTGAATTGGAGTCAGATCAACTTTAGATGCGCTGGCGGAAATATTACCAAATACATCTTTTACACGATCGAAATTAAGCGACGCTTTAAGCTTATCGAGCGTACCCAATGTGGTTTTGGATGCTTCCTCGAATTGCTTATTGTCGAACGTCATTTTAACTATTCGTTCATCAACTTCGCTCACTTACCGATCACCTCTTTCCATACACCATCCGCTGCTAACTGGTATACTGTTTTCATAGCGGGATGAATAAGGTTTAATCCCATTACAAAACCACCGGTCTTAGTAGCATGACCATATTCTAGTAAGATTATGACCGGAATACCATCTGCAAAATTGTCATTGGTCCAATAAATAATGGATTGATTGCCAGTTTTCTCAATCTTATAACCCCAAGCGTCCCTCGTTTTACCGGTTTTTACGGGGGTTGCCGCTTTCAGTTTATCTACGCCCATCTGCGCGATCTCTGGCAACTTTCTTAATGGATCAGAACGATTTAATCGCTTAAGGAAATCCTCAGTATACCGTTGATTCTTAGATTTGGTTTGTATACTAATCACAACAACCCTCCTTTCTAACCTTTGGTGTTATACTTCTTTAAACGTGCCGCATTAATACTATGATTCTGCCTAAGAATAGCTTTCTTTGACATTTGCTTGGGCGGCTTATTTTTAACGCTAAATACGTTTATTAAAGTTATTAATCGATTTAAGTGCCATTTTTCGCATTCCTTGGGGATGCCGTTTGCGAACATGGCGTAATAGATCACTTCGTTAGTCATAACATCGTGATTATGGCCACCTGGCATCTGCTTAATAACCGTAGCCGTGTGAGGATCCTCGATGTTATCTGTAATTTTCTTAATATCATCCGCCGTTAGCCGATCGAATACATCATCTTCTATGCCTGTATTCATACACATACATCTGATGTAATCGTGCATTTCGGCTGGAGTCTTATTTTCACGTGTTAGGAAAGCTTTATGGTGCTTGGCCTCCCATTTTGAAAGGGAAATGAGCGAATGTTCAAAAGAAAGCACCATAGCTTTGCCATAACGAAATTCTTGCTTTACCGGATCCCAGTATTCAGTTTCCGGTATTTGAATTTTAACCATTGATCATGACGGGACCCGTCGCATTGTCAAGTTTGACGTCAACAACCGCATTGATGAACGCAGCCATCTTCTCGGGTTCTCTTACGAACTCCATGAACATCTGATTAAATGCTGGCGTGTCGATGAACTCCTCGTACAGGTTGTGCCCATCAACTTTCTTCATGAAACGTCTACCATCTGGAGACTTAACACCATACGCTGCCGTGATGATCTTAATGAAAATATCCATAACCTCATTGGGCTTAGGAGATTTACTAAGCGCATCAAGGTAAGCAGACAGGCTGCCGCCATCGGGTGATGCTTCCATCATGGTTAATTCAGTCTCATTCAGATTAAACCAGAAAGTTTCGGTACGATCAATACCGTTAAAGTCCTTAAAAGTAATCGTTTTAGATACCATATTATTTCTCTCCTTTGAAAATATAATCAGGACATCAGAGTAATAACTTCATCGGGCAGAGGCATGCGAGGTGCTGCTGTAGCGCTGCCATAAAGGATCGCTTCAAGAGCCGTCAGTTTCTCCTTAGTAGCCTCTGTGGATTTAATAGTAAGATGAGATGTGGGCTTATGACCGGTTACGGGTACCGGTGTTGTCTCCAGTTCCCAGCTGAATGTAATCGGTTCGGGTGAATCGTTAATGGTACTATAATCTCTGGAAGAAGGAGAAACTGTAGCGTTATAAACAAGGTGGATTTCGTAACCATGGTCATCAAACTCTACATCATTACCGATCTCTGTTCTATAGCAGAAACCAAATGGCTTTCTTATCTGCTGACCAATATAAACACCGGTAGCTACAACAGCAGAGCCGTCATACTCAGCAAACTTAGGAGGATAAGTAAAAGCTTCAATGGTAGCACCATACTCTTCCGCGCCACGCAGATTCAGGTACTCGATATTGTCAGCCCACTGCTTATTGGAATCTGCACCGGAGGGGTTCTCATTAACGCCGGTAAGACCATTCCAAGCAACACCGTTGGTATATGTGCCATCGGCCTGTTTTTCATATACTACGCCTTTAGATACGCCAGTTTCATAAAGACGTTCGCCAACCTGATCCCATACAAGGGGAGCAAAATTATCGGGCATATTCGTACTCCTTAATAATAAAGACTAAACACATCGTGATTTAAATTGTCAGATGTGTAATGATTATCGGGTCTCGATTTTGGAAAATAATAGGCAATTTTCTCGACCAAATCTTCATCAGGGTTTTGAGAAATGCAGGTTATCTGATAGCTAGTTTGTACGTTATAAGGCCTATTATTTGCAAATCTAGCATCTCCTGACTTGCGTTTATACACAATACAGGGATACTTTAATTTCATACTTTCGGGCGGTTCGAAATATACGTCTCGACTGCCGAGTATGTCACATAATATTTCATGCAACTCAAGTCGTCTCCGCGTCTGAATCGTCATTGAACAAACCCCCTAAAGAAAGTCGTAACCTGGGATACTCAACGGTTACAGAAGTAACTTTCCATCGAGCTCCCAGGTATTCTACGAAACGTATGTTATTGAAATGTTCAAATGAAAAGGGGTCTGCCACTATGGAAATTTCGTTAGTGATCGTCACGTCATCATTTTGGTTTTGAGAACTAGACCAGTTATTACGAAAACTAAGCACATCGCCATCTAGTTCTTGTGTAACAAGTCGCGGCTTCCACACTCCCGGTGTCACTTCCTCGGTTATACCGAAACCGACCTTTCCATGCCATTTAGCCATGTGTTATACCCCCATTTTGATTTCAGCTAGCCTTTGTAAAGGTCATTGCACTGTAAGGAACTGTCAGGGCACCTGAGATACGGGTCTCGATCAGATACTTCATCTGGTTGTAATCGATATCGAAATCTTCGAACATGTCAATAGCGCCACCCTTATCTGCACCTACGTTGTAGTCAGCAAGATTAACGATAACGCCAAGCTGATCTTCCATAACAGGAACGGTAACGATTTCCTTTACACGCAGAACGGTTGCCAGCTCTGCTTCAGACTTGTACAGGGTGTGACCATCATTATCCTCAAGAAGCAGCATCTCGCAAAGGAGATCTTCCTGGCAGTACAGAGTGGGGCTACCAGAACCTCTGTAATCCTTACGTGCACGGATAGCAGCTTTGATGAAAGGCTTAGCAAGAGCAGCCATATCATTGTCGAAAGTACCGGTTGCTGCTGTAACGCTGATCTTAATGTTATACAGGTCAGCATCCTTAACAACAGGACGTACATGATCTTCATGGATCTTGTCATCATCAGATGCCAGGCGACCATCACCGATCAGGATCGCACGAGCGATTTCCTCATCGAGCATCATACGCATCTCGGCCTTAATCCATGCGACAACATCGAAATCGGTAATATCGATGACATCATCACGATCCATCTTCTGCTTCTTGTAGATGGTCTGAGGATCGGTTGCTCTCTTAAGCAGGGAGAACATCTCTTCCTTCTTCAGTTTACCCTTCATATAACCTCTAGCACGAGCCTCGTCCTCGGTAATGTTAGCGTGACGGGACTTGATCCTGCTGAAAGGAGAATGATGAACAGAGCCCATAACCTTAGAAACCCAGCCGGTGTCTCTCTTGATGAATGTGGGCGGTGTGTCAAGATCGTGGTAATCGGGGAACAGGAAGTCGATATTCTCAATACCGTATTCTTCTGCATGCTGGAGGAAGCTATCCTTCAGGGAACCGAAACGCTTGCCATCCTCAATGATCGCAGTCATAGCGTCATGGCTCAGGGTTTCTTCATCGTAATCGTTACCTTCAAATACATTGTAATTCATACTCATTGCATTTTCTCCTTCGTAATCTGAATGCTCGACTTCTTCGTCGTCATCCTCATCATCTCCTGCCTGAGCGTCTTCAATTCCTTTTTGCAGGAGGAAATAAAATACTTTCTTCTTTTCTTCATCCATGGCATCGATAACGTCCTGAATGGTTTCTCCATCGCTACTGTTATCAGATTCCGCATGTGATACTTCGCCTTCATTGGCGCCTTCGTCACTGCCACCGTCGATAGCCATGGCGATCATATATGCTAAGACCTTCTTTTCTTTATCAGTAAATGTCTTAAATACGTCTGCTACGGTCTTTTCTTTATCGGCATGTGAAAGGGATTTATTGTTTGCCATTTCATTTTCCTCATATCTTTCACCGGCTCTCGGATTCAGGGGCAAACCAGTGAAAATGGTTGCTTCTTCTTCAACTTCGCTGAATCCGTCTGCGTGTTCGATAATCGGATTCATGATTACTGCACCAGGATTAGCCCCCGCGATAACAAGACTCACTTCCCTAATGTTTCCATGAACTACGTCTCCGCCGTTCTGACGAAGTTGATTAGCGTGGATTGAAAGTGCATCAATATCACCATGTTCTACCAGTTCTTTTGCATGCTGTCCCATGGGCGTCCCGTTGAAGGAACCGTATGCATATACGCCTTCGGGTCTGTTTTCAAGAACTGCGTATCCGAGGACATTGTCTGGAGAATTGTGCTGGTGGGACCATACTAACGGAACTTTCTGGCCATCATTAGCCTTGAAAGCACCAGCTCTGATTGTTCTTCCGTCAGAACAGCGAATGTCATTCTTCGTTGCCCAACCGGAAAAGTCATACTTTACTCCCATTTTGATTACTCCTCATATCCTTCTTCATAACCTTCTTCATAACCTTCTTCGGGAACTTCTTCGTATCCTTCTTCAGGAGGCACTTCTTGGTTAAGATTCTTATTACGTAACTCATCAGCATTAGGATCGTCTGCAGGCTTAAGGCCAACGATCTGTCTGATTTCATTACTTGTCATAATTTCATTACGTGTGAATCTATCAGCAATATCAGCCAAATTATTAATAGGAACGAGCTTGAACGGATCTTTAATATAAAGAATAGCCTGTCCTCGCGTTCTAGCATTAGCCGTAATAAACTTGCGAGTAAATTCATCTGTAACTGCTGACACAATTGGCTCAATGGTTGAGTTATTATAGTTAAGCATCGTTGTCTCGTCGGCAGTTCCGTCGAATACAGTCTTAGGGATACCAAGCTGGCTATATAATGTCTCAGTTAGATCGGTAATCTGTTTCAATAGGTTGTTTTCGAGGGAACGATTCAGCTGCGTAATTCGCTCTGTACCATCTGTGTAGGCAATGCCATAACGGCTGCCTGCCAATTGCATCTCTATATCCTTACGTCGATTTTCAGCCTGTTGCCTTCTGGCTTCTGTTTTAATGACGTACGGTAACTGAATAATCAAATCGAGTTTTCCAGCCGCTGTTTGTTCATCAATCGAATCTAGCATGGCTAGTTTTCTCATAAGCCGTCTGAGCGTTGAGTTCGGTTCGTTCATAACGGCATAGAATGGATTCTCTATGATAGCAACCGTGTTTTTTGCAACGATTATCTCCTCGTGCTTGCCGGTTCGCTCATTGTATAAACGCACGCGTACGTGCAGCGGGAACCATTCTAATATTTTTCCTACGCGCATGGCGTAAATATCATAGCTACTAGTCTGATATGGGTTGTTTGAACAGTCCGTTGGAACAATACAAATAACACCCTCATCGAGTAGCGACATAAATATGTTTTGTCTAAATGCTCTGCCCGTCTGATCCAGATTAGCCGAAACGTTTAAACAATCATTAATGCCGGAATCTACCTCTCCAGTATAGTGTCGATTCTCATCTACCGTGGCGTGTATAATGCTGGCCGTAGCACAATCGATCGCTATGCGTGTTAGGATGCCTGCAACGATGGATCGCTCATTCCCACGCTTATATCGCACGCGATCCGGACGGATTGAAGAAATATAACCACCGCCGTAGGAATAGTCTTCTTTAATTGTTTTAGTTGGATCACGGCCAATAAAGGCATTCCACCCATTACGAAAATTATCAATTATGCTCATTTGCTTTAACGTTTCCTATTTGATCTACGGAACTGTCCGTCTTTCCTACGAACACGCTTTCTTTCTATGGCTGCTTTGGTACCACGAATTGCTTTTTGTACGATGGCCGGATTAACAGACTTAGGCTTTAATTTGACCATACCAGATTTCTGTATGGTTGGCGTTGTTCTATGACCGGAATCAGTCGAAGCACCCTGTCTGCTCAGTTTAGCCCCATTTCTAGAGCTAACCTTATTACGCCATCTTGTAAGAGATCGCATATTCTCACGCTGGGTCATGCGACGAAGCCCGCCGCCATTACCTCTAGAATCACTTACGTCGCGTCTATATGCGGACCCGGCCGATTCTCGTACCGAACGTTCATGTCGCCTAGCGGCGCTTGCCTCAGAACCATAACCCTTGCGGACATCATTAACCGCGGAGTTAATCCGGTTATGGCTGGACATAACGCGTTTACGCTCGACACCAGTCGGCGATTTAGCACGCAGACGTTTAATTGCAGATACGGAACCGGAGCCTACTCTGTGCCCAGTAACCCCACGCTTAGCGACCTTAATACCAACTCCTGGGCCGACTTTTTTTCGTCTAGACAGGGGGCGATTAGCGGTTTCATACTCGTATTGCCACCTGCCATTTACAAATTTTCTACTAATATATTTAGGCATTTTATCGCTTATTCCTTCTCATGCGCCGCAGTTCTTGCTGATAATATTGATTTCTTCCATTACGCTTTAAGCGCGCTTCTTCAGCGTCTCGTTTATTAGCCCAGTCATTAAACCGATTAGCTAAATCGTACCACTTGCGCTTCTTAGTTTTGGACGCTTTTTTCTGTAAGGTTTTGTAATTTTTCTCAGCGTCATCAACCTCGGCTTTTAAACGTTTAAGATATGCGTCCTCGGCTGCTTTCGCTTTTTGAGCGGTGCGCACAGCTACTTTATATGCGTGCTTGCTAGTATTCCTATTGCGCCAAGCATCGTTTGATTTTCGTCTGGCATCATCTGCTTTTTTACGCATGTGTGCCGTCCATAAATTACTAGATGACTTAACATACTGCGGCTTAGTCCACTGGCGCTTTCCTTGTTTATCGGTAACGTAATTACCTTCGCGTTTATTAACTTTGTAATCAGATTTTGTTTTATTTATGCCAAATCTAACAACAGCTTTTGCGCGTTTATAAAGGTAATTCCATCGACCGTTTTTCCATGTTTTACTAATGTATTTAAAACCACTCATAATCTCTTAACCACCGGTGCCGGGCGCTGTTCAACGATCTCATATCCGCGACTCTGCCCGTTTTCATCAACATCATGAAGCTTAAAGCCCCCAATGGTTTCGCGCGTGCTTGCTAAAAAGTTAACGAATGGAGATACCTCTCCAGTATTCTTATCAACCAAGGCTGGAATTTCTAATGCCGGTTTTTTAGTATCTTTATACGCCAATGAAATCACATAATGATCGTCATACTCAGCGCATGAAAGTACAATATAACCCGGCTTACGCTTTAACACTAATGCGCATGCTTCATTAACATCAATCATCTTTACCCCCCTTATCAACAACGCAGTCCAAAGCTTTTTCTTCGAAATCTAAGTTATCGAGACGGGCGTATTCACACGTAACTATTTTAGGCATTAATTCCTCTAACGTAAATGTTTGCCCAGACTGAGCACAGCGAACAATTACATCCCCGTTTTGAATTTCGAAATGCATGGAATGCCTGCCAGCGCCACCGGCCATATAAGGATTCCAGCTAACAGAAATATCGCCACGTGAACCCTCAGGCATTTTAAGCATTTTCTGACGTAACTTTTGTGCTTGCTTAGCCCATCGTGTCGTATCGCCGGTTCTATAATATTCCGTTGTTGCTGCGGCGGCCTCTTCCGGATCACAAATTTCAGTGTTATGATCAAACTCAGGATCTGGCTCATACCATTGATTAAGATCATCAGTACTGCCGCCTTGCATACGACCGCTTGCTTCTACTTCATAACCGCGACAACGCATTTCATATGCTGTTGTACAAAACTGGCAATTGTGATCATACCCGGTTTCTTTCATAAACCTAGGATTTGTGGCTTTTAAATTTTCTTCTCTAGATTTCGGAGGGTTTTGTTTAGGAATATCATCTAAAGATTTAAAACGTTTACGTTTATTGATCTTGAATTCGGCGTACTTATTTTTGAGGACTTCTGCACCTTTTAGTAAAAGAGCAATGCCAACACCAACGGTAATCGTAGTGAGTATGCCATCACATTTTTGTTTACCTTTTAATGCCGCTGCAGATACCTCTTTAGAATTAACGGGCTTATGTCCAAATTTATTAGCTACTTTGGCGACAACTTTTTTGGTTTTAGCAATCGCTTTTTCGCTAATGTTTTTAACTAAATTTCCGGCAGCGCGTTTAAACGCTGATGCGGATTTCTTAATAGTTTTGGTCGCATTTGTAACCTGCTTGTTTACGGTACGCGATACACTATTAATTTGTTTTCCAACGGAACGAGCCGCATTGTTAACTTGTTTGGACACATTCATTCGTACCTTTGAAAAAGCTTGCTTGGCACGAGCGAAAATCGATGGCTTCTTCTGAGCTGGTTTACTTCCATTCTTCCAGGCTTCCCATGCCGAGCGAGAATAAAAATATCGCCATGATTTTCCAACCATTTCACGCTTAAAATATTTGTGCTTTTCCGATTCTTTAGCTTTTCGGTTGAAGAACGGAAAACTAAAATGGCTAAGCGCTTCATCGGTAAAATTTATTCCATAATAATGTTTATCCATTTTGTTTAGTTGCTCTCTTATCTACTGTAACAGCGCCTGTATATGTATAGTACGTACCGTTTGATACTCGCTGATAGTATGATTTAAAAGTTACACCTTTGGCTTCGGCGTTTTTAAGTATCGCTAGTGCTTGCACACGTGACTCTTGTGAGTCTACTTCTAAACCGTTTATCGTAGCCTTGTATTTAGACGCTTTATTCATAATTTTGTTAATCTTTGCGTCTAACTTCGCGGCTTTTTTATCCTTACCAAGCTCTTGGTATTTATTTTGTTTACTGCGCATCTTGTCCGCCTTAGCCGTTAAGCGACCGGTTGCAATTTTGTATGGCTGCGCATCAAGATAATTTCGAGTGGCTTTTTCTTCAAGTTTGTTTATTTGCTTCGCCGTCTGTTTACCGTATCTAATTTTTCCGGCCGGAGTTAATGTACCGTCCTCATTTTGATAGCGGCGCCGGCCCCATTTCATGCCTTTAATGCCGGAATGATAAAATTCATCATATCTCATATCTTCTTAGTAATCTTTTTGGTATCAGTAAAGACGTTAGAACCAAATTCATAATAATTAGAATATGCAGCATCACCGCTAACGCTATTGTTTTCTCGCATTATGTTATAGGTTTTATTTTTACCATATACGGTTAAGCATTCTTTTATTTGCTTAACTCCAGTATCTATATGATTACGAGCCTCGTGTACATAATGGTAATCATAATTACCCAAGGCATCCATAACGTATTTTGCCGCAGCTTCTCCGCCTTCTTGCATGGCTAATTTGTGAGCTTTTGATGATATGCGATTTATTTCTCTTTGATGCTTTTCCACCAATTCTGTGGAACGCGCCGTTCTTTGATCATCGTCTTTTGTCGAGTTAAAACGTCTTTGATCTTCAAGCTCCGTTTCTGTTACATCGAGTTTACCTTTATCCAGATAATGCATTTTACTATACGTAACACGATTATTATTTACTTTTTTGCTAAACTCGGTTGCCTTTTCATCCCAATCATCGCCGTATCCATGCGGATTGGAACGCGCATATTTCTCATATTTTTTTCTGCTTTTTCGATACTCAGGATCGTTATCATATCGTAAACGATTCGTAGAGTCTAAATAATATTGACGTCTCTTCTTACCCAATAAGGTCCGCGAACCATCTTTGTTTTGAAAACGTCGAATGCCCCACTTTTGGCCCTTAATGCCGTGATGGGATAATTCAGCCCCATAGGTAACTATACCATAATAATTGTTTTTATTCATGTTAATCTTTCTTTTTTAAAAATGATACGCAGCCGCTATCGAAGTATTCAAGGCATAATTGGAGGCTGCCATTGCATGATCCATAGCGTGAATAGCAGAAGCAGAAGAAATGGAAGCAGCATAACGCGCCATATCATTATGTTGTTCAATTGATTGGGCGGCTAAATGTGCATTGGCAGCATCTGCATTGGTTATTGGCGTGGCCGACATATATCTACCAACGGAAACACTTCCATCTTTATTTTTAACTATAAGATTCATGTTCTTATCAAGCGAAATATCATCGACGTTTTTCAGTCCGTTTAATTTAGCCGATTCTTTTAATGCTCGGTTGGCCAACAGCAACGTGAGTTTATTAGGTTTAAAGAATTTTTATATTTCGCGCTCAGCCCGTTTCTTGCCCAACGGCGTCAAAGTACCATCTTTATTTCGGTACCGACGTATACCCCATTTCTGGCCTTTAATACCATGATGGTAAAGTTCGTTATTCATAAGCATCTCGGTTTAATTTATAAGCTACAAAGGCGTCAAGCATTGCTGCGACATTATCGATCTTAGCTTCTCGACGCTCTTTAAGCAGTTTCTTGTTATTGTTAGTATCTTTCATGACAATACAGTTACCCATGCAGAACATCATAAGACTCTCATCAAATATGAGCATGCGTTCTTCAGCAAGTTTCTTTAACTCGCCAAGCGGTACAGACTCTGTACGGGCACCCTGTATTATTTTTTCGACACCAAATGGTCCATTCTCCTGGCACCAGCGTTCTACGAAATCTTTAGCATTATACGGATCGTATCCGAAACTACGTACGTCATAGCCAACCGAATTGATGAAGTTATCTAGGTCTTCATATACTTCAATCATGTCCAGAATTGTTCCGGGCATAACAATAAGACTGCCTTCCCGTACGAACTCGTCGTACTTTTGCTTGGCAGCCATCTGCAATTTCATCATCGTTAATTCAGTTACATAGCTTCTAACTTTCACGCCAAAGCTTCCATCAGCAAGTGGGAAAAGAAAAGTGAATGCACAGAAGTCATCGCCTTGCGATAAGTCTGCGCCCATAGAACATGGCATTTGCCAGAATGAATGTCGTGGATGTGGAAGCGTTTCTTCATATGTAAAGTAATACGTATAACCTTCCATTGGAATGCCGAAACGTTTAGCAAGCGTATCGTTTCTAGTTGCTGGGGCTTTTTCTGCTCTTTCAACATCCAGCTGATACGTTTCATACGTTACGGTCTTTCCTAAATTGGGATTGGCTTTTAGCCAGGTCGCCGGATCGGCAACTTCAGAAATATCATCAAGCTTATACCAAAAGATAGATACGTGCAGATTCTCGTATTCGCCTTTTAGTATGTCGGTTAACTCCATTTTGATTGTATCGCCAACGCCATTTCGGACAGTACCCTCGGACGAAGCCGCAATGACTAGGTAGTCATCCATTTTGGATGCACCCTGCTCAATTGCACCTATTACATCTTCCCTGGTGTCACCCGAAAGCCATTCGTCAACAGTGGCAACTCTCGGCCTTAAACCCTGAAGTTTGTCTATGCTCATGGGTCTAATCTCAAGTAGCGATCCGGTTAAGAAATTCTCTATACCCTTTTTGGTTGAAGCTAATTTTGTACGATTCGCTTTTGAGCCCGTTGTATTCTGCAGACTGCCTTCCGTTAAGAAAGAGAATAGCGGTCCGCGGGCGCGTGTTATGGATGTACGAATCGGTGACATAACTTCATCTGCTTGCTTCATGGTTGGAGCTGTTGTAATCTGATGTGTTGTGCGCGTGTCTACATTCAAGCAATAACTTTGCATGCAACTTAAGTACATGGATTTGGCTGCGCCACGAGCGACGATTAAGTATTGTTTATTAATAAGGCGCTTCACTATAACCTTAAGTACATAGCTTCCGCCCTTACCAGATGGATTCGGCTGATAGACACTTCGCTCTACAAAGTAATACCAACCAAATACTTGCTCGCCCCAAAGTTTGAACGAATCTAGCAAATGTAGGTCGGAACCATCAGTTAAGGTAAGTTCCTCTTCGCAATAGCGTATCCATCCTTCCACTTTAGAAGCGTTATAAAATACGCCGGGATTTTCTATGAGCCGATCAATGCGGTTCATCTCCCAAGATATTTCCTGATTAACTGGTATCTCTCCACGAATAACCGCATCTCGAAATTCGCCATAGTATTTTGGAACGGCTCTATTATCTAGATCATCCCATTTCATAATTAATCATCCGGATACCAGAACATGGAGCTTTTTGTATAAAGATCATCGTAATCGATATCATCGACCTTAGTATTGGCGTGCTTTTTAGCAGTCTTTTGCACTCTCTTGGTATCGGTTTTAGTCATGTATTTTGCTGCTGCTTGAGGATTAAGCGCCATACCCGCATTTTGAATCGGATTGGATTCCTTCAAACCACTTGCTGCTGTTTTAAGTGTGCTGCCGGTTGCCTTAGCGGCATTTTTTACTTTATCACCAAAACCACCTTTTTTCTTATTTAAATAATTAGTGGCATCGGCAATAAGAGCATCTTGCTCTTCTTTAGTCAAATCAGTTTTTTTGTCTTTTTTATCGTTGCTGTCATCGTTTTTTTCTTTTTTCTTTTTCTTTTCATCGCCTTTGCCCATGATAGAATCCAAAGACTTCTTAAATGTGGCCGATGACTTTGCGATGCTGCTAATTGTTCCGGCGGTTTTAGCCACTTTTTCAAGGGCTTCTTGGGCCTGTTCATACTTTGTAGGCGGGTATTCCTGAAGTGACTCCAAACGTTTTAACGTATTAATACGATCGATAGCCGAGTTTAATTCCTGCGTAGAAAGTTCATGTGACCACGCTTTAACCTGTGCGGCATCGCCAGAATTGATAGCCGCTTTTTTCGCACGATCATATGATTCGTCTGAATCGAAATCATCTCTCGAATAACGTTCTTTACCGGCGGGTGTTAGTGAGCCATCTTGGTTCTGAAATCTTCGCCTCCCCCACTTTTGGCCGAGGATACCATGATGTTCAAGGTAATCGGCGTCGTATGTTAATCCATAATAATGTCTTTCTTCGATCATCATTACTCTCCTAATTGAGACGGGTCAACGGCGACATTCAATCGCCATTCCAGTTCTGTAATATTCTTTTCTAATGCGTTAGCATGCGCTGATGCCTGCGGCGGATCGAACAGCATTCTCACTTTAGACCCAACATACGTCTTGACGCCGCCAACATCTGTAAAACTGCCAACGAGATCATCCCAGTCATCATCAGCACTGGTAACTGTAAAATTGGGAACGCCTACGCCTAACTGATTCAGGGTCATGATCGCCGTATTAATATGCATAATTAAAACGTCATCGAAGTGCGTGTATTCAGGCGTAATCCCGCATTGCTTTTTCACATCTTGTAAAATGCTACTCATTATAGTCTCCATGGACACGTGTCATTAGCCGCGCGTTCTGCAGGTGTGCCGGGCAATGCTCCACGACCGAAATGGATCTGATTGTGGAGGTCATAGCAAACACACACTAAATTCTCAGGGTCAAATATAACGTCACGGTGCTGCTCAAAGTCTTCAATGGTAATTGGATTTAAATGGTGAAGGATTACCTTCCCAAATATCGGATAGTCAGGGTGTGCAAGATTACAGTTATTGTCTCTCACAATCAAATGGTTGCGTAACTGCTTCCATTCGGTTGAAGAATATAGCTGTTGATTAATCCAACGCATCTGCCCAAATGTATCGTTGCCAATTACCCCGTCTAAAACGCGTACGTAGTTGTAACGCTCTTCAAATGTCGGCAAAGATATAAGCTCACTGTATGTCCTCTTCATCATTAATACCGTTATAAGACTTCATAGCCTTAATTGCTTCTTGATACATGGCTTCTGTATTCTTAGCAGTTGCTAGCGCATCGACTTTGGCATCAACAAGCTTCATCTGCTTATCAGAAAGTTCCAATTCTCGTTCTCGTTCTGGTAAACCGAGCTTAGCAGCAAATATGAGCTCCTGTCCAGAAGCCTCATTGCGCTCTATACGGTCCCAGATACGGTCTAGGGCTGCTTGTGATATACCCTTTGCATACCCTTCATCCGTAGTTGGACGAGGCATATGTACTGTATTAATATCGTTTGTAGTTCTTCTTGCCATCTTTAATGCACCTTTCTTAGTGGTTTAGTCGCATTTTCAAAGACCCCAAAACGCCAGCAGATGTGTATGACTTTCAAAGGAGAGAACTCATATGGCAAGAAACGGAACATAGGGGGATTAAAAGCGCTGGGGCCCTTGAAAATATAACCAAAAACCTACCCCCGGGGAAAATATCAAGAGGGCCGGCGAAAAAGGAGGGGGGTCAATTTTGCGAACCCCCCCCACAGTATAGGAGGTGTGGTAGAGGGTGGGGCCTATAATTTGATAGGCTCCTTATCCTCATCTAAAAGATAGTAAACGCCTAAAACATCAGTATCGAGCAGTAGCTGAATAGCTTGGTCTATCTCCGCCTCGTTAACGGGGTCGGGTAGCTGCGTCGATGTTGCTGACATTCGCGCAAGCCTTTCATATGTTCGATAACCAAGCACATGAACATCGTAATTATACCAATTATCGAAGTCTTTGTGCGGATTGATTGGATTATCGATTGTAGTAATTAATGAACTCATTCGCTATTCATCGCCTTCTTTAGAATCAACCTTATCTAATACTTTTGTTACATCATTAGGACTCATGCCAACCGCACTAGCAATCTCTGCTATTGTATAGCCTGACTTCCTAAACTTCTTAATCAATGATACACGTGCTGCTGGTACAGTAGTTTTAGTTCTAGGAGTAGCACGTTCTTTGACCTTATCTAGATCTGCATACTTGAGAATTGTTGTAATAGCATTACTAGAAAGGGCACCTTTTTGTATAGCTTCCCACTCACGATCTGTGATATCGATCTCTGAAGCATTATCGCCGTATTCTTCATGATACTGGCGTTGGTATGCTTTTCGAGCAGCTTGTATAGCTTGTCCTTGTAACTTTTTCTTATGTTCATAATCTAAATCTGGATTTTCATCTAACTTAGCCTGAACCGTCTTATTAGCAAGGATCTGTGCTTGTCTTTCTATAGGCGCTTTTGCTTGTGCCCTTTTAATTTTCTCTTGAAGAGAAGCTACTTCAGCAGCATATTCTTCTTTAGCTTCTTTGTTGTATCTAGAAGCGGGAGTATTTAAATACTCTTTACGGGCCTCATTTGCTAATGCTTTACATTTGTTTGCATAATCAGCATAAATGCCTTCGATTACATAGCCTGGGTGTTCTTTAGATCCACCACTAGTTAAAGTGTATGCATCTTTGGTGTTCTCCATACGGGTAATCTGTTCCTGTTTGGTTACTTCTTCCCATTCTGTAATGTTACCATCGGCATCACGCTTTTTGGGTTTCCAACCTTTACTATTCTGTGCGGGTCTTTCGATCTTCTCACCGGTTTCGGGATTAGTATTGAACTTATTTATTCCGGTTCTCGGTTGTCTAAGATCTACATAAACGGGATTCTTAGCACGAGAAATGATTGTGGATACGCCACCTTCAGGCTGGTATCTAGCCTTGAGTTCATTAATACCCATCTCCGCATATGCACGCTTCCAATCAAGCTTATGCTTCTCAGCGTCAATGATTACCATCGAACACTTAACAGCACGCTCTAATTCTTTTTCGGATGCGCCTTTGATAGTCATGTCTGTGATGAGATTAGTAACAACGCCCATTTCTCTACCTTTTTGTTTCTTGGACATTGTTTCATGATCAACAGCATATTCTTTTGTATCAAAATCTACTAAACCAGGTAATGGTCTAGTTGATTTAATACGTACCGTGTTTGACAGCGGAATGGTAATTGCTGTATCACCATCGAAATCAGCACCAGATAACTGAGCTGCAGTTTTGGCGCCAATACCAATAGCATCTTTAGCGTCAGTACCAATACATGCTTTTGCTTCTTTATTGTTATTATTAACGGTTACAATTGGGATTTCGAAAGTTCCTCCATGAGGATATCTAACTAATGCCAATTGTGTTCCGTTTTCATAACGAGAACAATAACATTCTCCTTCTTTCATTGAATTAATTGGAAGAAGGACATTTGTGGATTGTCCAGGAAACGCAGCTGCCTTAAGAGAGATTGCAGCACCATCCGCATTATCTGCATATGCTTCTAGAAGACGTTTCTTAACTTCAGGGTTTGTTAATCTACAAATCTCATCATATTCGTCTTTCTTTTGCGCAAAGGCAAGGTCTAACTGACGTTTAGCTAATGCGGGTGCTTGCTTTGACAGAAATTGAGAAGCTAAGTTCTTAGACCAGTTATTCCAATCTCCTTCTTCATTAACGATATTAAGTGGAGAAAGTTGTTCTTCGCCATTAGCATCTTTATATTTTTTCTGTGTAATAACAGCGCCAAATGGATTATCCTTGTCGGCCTTCATGTTCTTAAGAACACTATTCTCATTGTCTTCACCACACAATGGCGTACCACGCTTCTTATTGGAATTGACAACAATATCATAGCCCTCTGGGATGTTATCTGAATATATTGCCATGCCTTTGGCATAGTGTGTTGAATCTACACCAATTCGAACCTGTGCATAATTGGCATTGCCTAATGACAGATCTTCGACGTTACGTCTAAGCTCAATAACGCCATCCTTATCTGCACCGCCATCTTCTTTATAACGAACATAGATTCTTGAAGAATCTACGCTCTTAATGTCTTCGATACCAAGTCTAGCAAAACCATCAGAATCAATAGTTTTTGTGCCAATTGCCTTAATATCAAATCGGTTTTCTTTAAGTTCCTGATATGTACAGTCCTCAGGCGTGAGAACTTTGATTGTAGTTTTGAATTTAGTTCCCATCTGATCAACCTGAACGTTCTGGGCTCTATAGCCCTGTTCTTCAAGCTGTGCAACGGCAACTTTCATCCTCGAGTCTGTGATGTTCTCACCTAATGCTCTAGATAATGCTATTTCAGATCCAGGACCAATATCAACATATCGTTCCTTGTCTACATACTCTTTAAGGGCATCAGCAACTCTTTGATTCTTCTCCGTCTTTGCCAGTTCTCCCGGTTTAAGCCAAGAACGAATCGTTGACTCGGACTCGCCCATCATCTCTGCAATCTTTGTATTAGGATATCCATGATCTTTAAGATGCTGAGCACGAGTCACATTTTCTTTCTTTTGCTCGTTGCGGCCAATAGATACTAAAGCACGCAACTTAGTTACCGAGATACCCCAACCGTCGGCGATCTCTTTTTGAGACATACCGGCTTTAGTCAATTCTTGATAACGTCGATAGAAGTTCTTATTTCTTTGTGGATTCTTGCCAGATCCCCATGGATACCGACCAGAATGCCGAGGTGTACCATAATGATACAATTCGTTAGACACGTCCATTAGTCTGCTTCCTCATCCCATTTAGTAAAGTAACTGGATGCTTGCACAATCCAATCCATCAGTTCTAATATGTGACCGATATCTGCTTTCACTTGTTCTTTGTCATCGTACTGATAAATTGTTAACAAAATATCAATTTCAAGCGGTGACACTTTATGTTCTAGACAAAAAAGCGCAGCGTAAACTTCTAGCTGCGTAAACTTAGTTCCGGACTGACCGGTTTTTAGATCTGAGATTCTTAATAAAGAACCATTAAATGCAATTGCATCCGTTGTACCAAAGCAATTAGGTCCATAGTACAGCAATTGTTCGGGACGCATACGATATCCAACACAGTCATTAACATAAAGATTTAAAGTTTTGCTCGACTTAGGCAAACGCTGACCGCGTTGTATGCATAACGATGCAAACTCATGATCTTTAGTACCTCGTTCGGCCGCTTTTAACCGTTCCCATTTGTTCCTTAAATATTCTAAGTCGCCAAGACGGTTCGCCCATGCATATTGCGATGGACTTAGCGGCGCATGTGCACCTTTTTGCACATACCTTCTGTGTTCATCCCAATTGATCGAAATATCTTTTGAGCTCATCCAGAATTTCCTCCTCGTTTTCCGGATAAACGGTTGCACAAAAAGCCACGCTATTGATCTGTTCGATGTAATATTCTTGATTCGGCCGATATGGTTCATCTGCCGACTTCTTACATTCGAGACACGCATAGGTGTTTTTGTACAAAACAATAAGATCGGGAAATCCTTGAATCCAATTTGGGTTGCCCTTTTGAACAACACTTCCTGGAATCTCATTCTCGATCCTACGTCTCAATGCCGATTGAAAGTCAGTTTCTCTCATGGCATACCTCCTATTGAAAAAAAAGAAAAAGGGAAACTTCCATCTTCCTTTCTATTATATGCCATGTTTTTTTTGCGAAACTAAAAACTTATACCTAAATGTTTCAAGTAATTCTTTTCATTAAATTTCTTCTTTCTTGATACAGCCATAGCTATTGATTTATCAATAGGAGCCTTGGAAAGAAGATGATAATAATACAAAGTTTCATATGGTGTATTGAAACGATCAATTCTACCAGCAGCCTGCTTCATAGTTCTATAGCTATAATTGCCTGAATAGAAAACCATGGTGTCTGTGGTTATACAATTCCACGCTTCTGCACCAGCCGCATAGTTAACAAGGTACACCCAACGTTCACCGTCCAAAATATTTTCATGATAATGACCATTCCATTCACTGCATGGATAACCGATCGATTCTAAAGCCGATCTAAGAATATCAAGTTCATAGTCAAAATTGTAAAAAACAATAAGCCGTGGATGATTTGCGAGAATATCCATAAATTGAGCAATCCTTGATGGATCACTATTAACAACTCTACGTTGCAAATAACAAAATTGACCGCATTCACGTATTGGGCAATTTTGATATGGATCCCAGCGTTTAACCAAAACCGTTCTGTACAGTTCTTTGTCATACTCGCATAGTGTTTCCATATGTATTTGTTTTGTAGATTTGGCCGTATCCAAAGGAACGGTTATTAAACGTCTATAGCGTTCAAGAATACCGGTGTTTATGTAGCGCTCAATTTTAGGGTATGTGGAATATCTAGAAAAGATAGCATGACGACTAAGGAAATCCGTTTTGTTTTTAAAGAAGCCATTAGCTATAAAAATTGGTATATAATCTTTCCAGTCATCTCCAGGTGTAGCACTAAGCACAATCCATTGATTCTTCCTAGCAATATCAATAAAAGCCTTAGACCATGCGCCCGATCCAATCGCTCTATGTTCATCGAATATAAAGAATGCTCCGTGAACCTTTTGATACTTCTTTATGTTATTCCATGAATCAACCACAACATTTACATTGCCTGGGTTTAATTCTGGTCTGCCTATAAACAAGAAGAATGGACGGAGTTCTTCCATCCATTCCTCACTGTCTCTCTTTTTCGCTGGCGTTATTATATACAGGTCGCGGGGAGAAGAATATCTAGTGTGAGGATCGCCATACGTCCCGCCACACACCACTGTGTGATAGTAGGCCAAAGCGGTAAGAGATTTTCCACTCCCCGTATCTCCATTCAATATACAACCATTATGCATTAAACTCAGGGCTTCTAATTGCTCTGGGCGTAATGCTTTATTCAAACGGCATGCCCTCGCTTTCCGCCACAATGGGCTCCGGCTGGTTAAGCACGCCAAATCCATATTTCTCTCTAGCTCTTTCGGCTTCAGACTTATGTGTATCAATAACCAGCCAATCTAATTCTGCTTTCACGCTATTTGTAAGTTTGATGTATCTAGGTCTGATCGCGAGGGCAACACGATCCCAAGTAAACTCGCCTAGCCGATAGGACATGTCTTCGTCGAACTGTGTATTCACACCTTCACAGCGTACCATAATCTTAGGTGTAATCTTAGCCCTAAACTCCTCAGAAAGGTTCGCATTATTAGGATATGCGATCTTAATACGAATACCAGGTGACGGCTCCTCATCAGAATCCGGGCGCGGTTTCAGCATGAAAGTGGAAAGCCCAGCTTCTTCACATTCAGCAGCCTTCTCGGGTGACAGTTTACAAATGATAAATCTTTCTCCAAAACGGTTCATATTAGTAATACGTCCAACCACATCAAACATGATAACTTCAGCGGGATCTAACAAAATTGATTCTCTTGCCATATCTTTTACCTCTTTAATCTATAAAACTATTATAATCACCATATTGTGAGATTGCATCTATCGCATCTGTGACCTGATTCTGATAGTACCGAATATCAATCTCTTCATCCTTATAATCTGCAGACTCTACCCATCGATAGCCTTTGCTTCCGGGCGGATATGCAAACTTCTCTCCATCGTATCTAAGCAACAATGATCCATCCTTAACGGGAGTAAATCTACCAACTCGGCCAACAAAACGACATTTCTTAATATCAATGCCCATTTCATTGGGCTTGCCATTCTCGTCGTGTGACAAATCTGGATCTAGCCACAAAGCTCCTTTAGTAACAGACTTGGTTTCACACATGTCATCGAACGTAATATCTTCGTGCGAGAACAAGCTCTTAAATACATAAGGCTGCTGGAACTGTGCACCAGTTGCTGTCCATTCTCCACTGTGCTTCTTGTTATCCTTAGATACATATCCAAATTCGCTTTCGCATTTCTCTGCTGTCTCATACTTAGCAATATAAACAGCATCATTAACTAGACACATCTTCTCGTAGTTGGCCTCATGCTCAAAGTGATAACCATACTTCTCTGCAAATTCCATACAGAACTGAATAATCTCAGGATCGGCATCTGGAATCTTCAAGGAATCGGTCTTTACATGAACAACAGAATATCCACGAGCTTCTACTTCGTCTGTGAGTGTCTTCATAAATAATGCGCCTCTAAGAGCAACTACATTATTTACATTTCTAGGATCCTTAAACGGATTATCGAATGTTGCAGATGTGAAGCCATAAACGCTATTGATTACGATCTTCAGAGCGTATGCTAATGCATCTGCTTCTTCGTCGGTACCCAAATAAGGCGCAAGGGCACCATCAAGCAATGTCCTAGCGGTATCAAGATCATGATGTTTAATTGCAAGGCGAGCGTCAAGAATATCCACAAATCTCTGTGTGTATTCACCAAACAAATTCATGGCCTTAATAGAATGCGGATGCAATGACTCAACATCAAGCAATCGTACATTCCAATACATGCCAGGTTTAGACAGAACAAGACCACCTCTACTAACATCTATGCCACGATACATATTCTTACCGTTAACATATTCATAACCCGGAAATTCAATGGAAAGATCCGGACACTCTAACGCAGGATGCTTATCATTGCCAAATATAATGGCCGTGGTGTGCATTCTAGTTGTATCATTAACAGTAAGGCCAGACAAACTAGCCAGAACTTCTCTTGCAACGAAATCCTGATAGCAGTGCTCAAATACAGCCTCTGTGGCAAATACATCATTACAACAGTAATCACCGATTTCTTCCCAATGCTTAGGATCTACGGGCTCGTCCCATGCATATGGTACTTCTTTGTGGTGCATACCAAGTTCGATTTCCCATTTTTTAAGAGACTGTTTCTTAGCACAGAAATCATATACATCTGTATAAGACAAATTAGCTGCTGCACCAATCATGAAATCTCGATCACCATTGATGATGCGCTGAGATACAACAAACAATTGCAATTCATTGTAACCCATCATTCTGTAGTACAGCATAATATTATCATACTTGCGATTATTAAAACCAACCAATTTTAACTTCACAAGTTCCTCAACCATTTCTGGTGTTGGATTATACAGCCTTACACATTTATCCGCGCCTCTGTACTTCCAACAAATTAAGAAGAGGTTGGGATAAACTTCAACATCATAGAAGACTATAGTTTGCTTATCTCCATAATCTTCTTTATTGAATGATTCGTCCCGAGATTTGAATTTCATCTCCTGAACTTTCTTAAAGCAATAATCAGAGTGATGCGTACTTGATAATGCGAATCCGATAATATCTTTTCTAAGATCAGATACATCATAAGTAAATTTGTCATCTGCATATGCTTTCTCGAGTCCATCATAGATAAAATCTATGCTCGGTTTAGTTCCTGGGCAATACGCCTTGTTCAGATTCTCACGAATGAAAGTCCTTATCGCTTTCTCGTTATGAAAACCTTCCCAATCTATCACTTCTTTCACCCCCTTTAAAGGCAACAACCCAGGTTGTAGGTTAGCAACTGGAATATCATTACAGAAACTAACACGTCTCCGTAAAGCGGAGTTACCAGTAAACACCTTTACTTCTATATGCTCATCGTATAGAGCATACAGCTCTGTGGGATCACCGGTGTAAATATAATGAAGATGTAAACCAGCTCCGCTCTTACTTAATTCGGCATAAGTAGGAGGAAACTTACTTGCCGCTTCTAGATTAGCCTCTAATGACTTTTCTCCATCCTCGCCACGAATATCAAAGTCAATCACAATATGATTTAATGGAACTTTGACAAAATGCAGTTTGTCTGTTGAAATATCAAGAAGCTTGGTTTTACAATTTTCCCATTTGTATTGTGGTCTCGACCCATCCTCACTCGTATACTGTGCAGGGCATTCAGACAACATATCATCTAAAAGACTATGCTGCTGGGCTAACTTTAACCACCAATGGTCATCAAAGATACTTTCTTCGGGTATTACAGGTTTTAACTCTGGTTTAATACGCCAATATTTAAAACCGTAATAATAATTACGCAGGTGTCTTCCATCAATCTTAGTATCGGCACTGTACTCGACAAAATAGTTACGAAGTTCGGTTCTAAATGCTCTGTAATTCATCCTATGCTGAAGCTCGGCATAATCGCAATATGCCTTATACCGCTTCCAAGCTTCGCTTAGCGTTATAGCGTCATCCCTAAAAAGGTCGTCATAGATGAATTCGATGAAGTCATAGAAATCATTCGTGGCGGCGAACATTTCCGTCGGGACATACTTATCGTATGCTGCAGGACCGAGGCTGGAATATACTCGCATGCAATGTTGAGCAATGCCTCCCAACTCAAGAGGGATTGCAGCAATGCACTTTTCGAACTCAGCCCTTTGGAGTAAGTTTCCGCTAGGACGAATGTCAATAAGTCGTCGGAGTAAACCGCTCTTCGCCTCAGTAATTCTAACCGGTTTGTTTGTCCCCAGAAAGAGAGTTGTACCGAACTCAGTAACATACTTATTTTTAAACTTCTCATTGACTTCCATGGATTCATGGGAAACAATTGAGTTGAGCTTAGTGTTGTCTTCGATACGCGACAAGTCCCCATCATGCTCGATGGATACAAGTGGGTTGTTTTTAAATGACTCCAGTGCAAATTGAGCCGATCCCGAACCGAGAGACCTGGTGTCGAATCTATTCCAATATCCATCGAAGAGTTGTTCAATGATTCTAAGGACTGTTGATTTACCGGTCCCTGCTGATCCATAAAAGACATAGAACTTCTGGATCTTGGTAGAATCTCCGCAGAGTATCGATCCGATCGCGTACTCAATCTTTTGCCTTTCGTCCGGCTCATATAGCACCTCCATTAACCGGTCGTAAGCCGGAATATCCATATCTACAGGATCATATGAAAGGCGCTTAGACCGATAGTCTGTCTTCTTAACTTTTTCAGATAAGAAAGTAACTTTCTGGTCTAGCATCTTCCAATTGTCCCGCATCTGTTTTTTACAGAACCAATGCCACTGATCAATCATCTTAGAAGAAGATTTTCGCATGTACTTGGCTGTACATATTTTTCCTTCTTTCGCCAACTCTTCTTTTCGAATATCAATTGCGGCATCGATTCTATCTATTACCGTCTGTTCAGAACGAGACCACATTTTTGTTTCCTCATCCCAAACAGCATAAAAATCTGAACCGCGGATCATGAGATCTTTCGACTTTGAACTCACCTCAAACTCGGGATAAACCTCATATCCGCCGCGCGCTTTTAGCGCAACTTCAATTGTGCAAAAATCAAACATTTTAACCTCCGGTACCAAATCCCCACTTTTTTTCGCGAAAATATTAATTATATATAAATATATACATTTTTCTACAATTAAATAAAATGGGGTAATATTTGGGGATTTGGGGAAAGTTTATTCATTTTCGATCAAAAAAGTGTTAATTTGGGCCCAAATGTGCATATTTTGGCCATTTTCGACCGGAAAAAGCGTCGGAATTTTCCCCACTTCCCCAAATAATTTCCCCACTTTTTCCCCACTTTTTCCATAAGTGGTACCAGAAATTGGGGATTTTTTCATCCAAGAGGTTAAAATCTGGACAACTTCATTGTAACAAAATGCTGAATCTACATATGGTAAAAGCCCTAAATTATCAAGCATAAACCAAAACCAACGCTTGGGTTCATACTCTCCGGGCTCAGAAACCAGGTCTGTTTCGATCTTAATTGCTAGGGCGATTAGCATTTCTAACACGCTACAAGGCTTATCATACATAGAAGCCACAAGCATGTGATCTTGAAAATATCCACGCAGCATAACACCATCCGCTGCACGATTTTCATCAAGTTGATCGACCCAGGTAAATTCTGTTTCATAAAGGAGACTCAGCAGTTCTGTATAGACCATAGCTCTACCGTCATCGATGTGATTGACAAGCCACGCTCTATACTCTTCATCATTCATCAAGTCTTGACCCCTTTCTAAGCTGCTTACGAATGAACTCATGCTTTTTTTCATCGCCATAAACAAAATATGTTTTGGTCAAGGGATCATATCTATACGGTGTTCTAGAATGATCTAAATAATCCCATAACCAATCACTTTCTGCATAAGTTACAAAATATAAATCTGCTGCCATAATAATCCCCCTTATGTTCTTAATTACATATACTCTACGTCGACAATATCAATCTCGTAGTCTGTCATGTGTTTATTGTCTCGTAGCCACACAGTTTCTTCGCGTGGCCAATTGATAAGCATTTGCTGAATTGTCATTTCTTTCATTTCTGGATTGGAAAGATCCGCAATCCAGGAAATATCAAATGCTTCCTCAATAACTATTGAATCTTCAACAATCATGTCAGTTTGACGATCAACCATTACCCGGTCCGGCCTATAGAATGTATATACCTTTTCGTCAAAGCCACATAACCCGAAATCTCCTTCCTCGATTTGTTCAACCACTTTTCCCCGCACCAATTTATCAGTCCGGTTGACATTTTGTAGCCACGCCAAATGGTTGCTGATTTCGTCATTACTGAGGATTTCAACTCCGCCACGATTTTCTTCTTCCGAGAAGTAAGGTTCGTCAATGTTTTCCCCATGCTCCTTTGCCCATTTGATGGCATCTGCATTTTGCTGCTTGAGTAAGAGCCTGGCATAGTCGCTAACTTCATCTTCAGTCAGCTCGCGTTCATATACAACCTGTTCAGCCGGCTCGGATGTAAGGTCATCGACGATCTCTTTGTATTTGTTTTCAAGTTTCTCAACTTTAGCATTATGTTTCTTAGTAGCCGAATGATCACCGGCCAGAAAACCAATGACCACGCCAGCCACGAATCCACCGGCAACTGCCAATATCAATGTTTTTGACATCATTAGCACCTCCCCATATACTTTGTAAATGAATACTTAATACCACACCAGATAAGTTTTGCAGGCATAAGAATCATAATATAAAGCTTTGTGCAGATACGTATAATAATAGCTACTTTCTCATTATCAGAATCAGAGTATGTTTCTTCTGGATGCTCTTCAGCATAAGCAGCCATTCGACCATCCACTGCGTCATCAATGTTATCATTTAAAAGCCATGTTAAGAAACCACCTAAAGCAACATATCCAATTGCAGCGGCACCTGTAATTACCTTTGCTAATTTTCCTACCATATGAATGCTCTCCTTTGAATAAAAATAAAAGGGCATGAATCTTTTACGAAACATGCCCAGTGATTGTTAAGATATAAAGTTTATAGAAAATTATAGGTCAGATTTTCGATCCAGGGATCGTCTGTCCTTCATCCAATCCAGCCACCAGCAAGCAAACGCTCACTTACGGTACCGGGTTGTACATTGAAATTAAGCCAGAATCTAGGCTCTACATCAAGCCATTCCTGGCGATTCATGTCATCAAGACCGAATGAAATCCTAGGTGGTGTAGGCTCTTCTGTGGGATCCCAGGTCCAACCTTTGTTGAAGCCTTTAGCGACCTTAGGAAGTCTAAGATCCGCCAAAATATCATTAAGCATTACCCATCCCACACGGGATTTCATAGCTCTTTGCTGAAGCATGTCATTCCAATACTGCTCGGTTGAAATCAAGAAGACACGATTATCTTTATTATTATCTTTGTAATAATTAGATCTCTCATCGAATAAGAAACTCCAGTCGCTATTAATCAAAGAGCTCTTATCCTCGATCTTCTCAAATATCCGCTTGGCAGCTTCTCTTCTTTCATCATCTGCAGCTTCAGGATCGTTCGCAACATCCATATCGGCCACGAATTCCTTACCGTAGTAGTATTCCAGATCTTTCATTTCGCCCTGATCAGCAACGACATTCGCACGGTAAGCAGCAAATGCCGCTGTTACGCCACTCAAGGCGGCCACAGCTTCCGCGGCCTCTTTGGCCTTTAAGACAAAACCCCCGATTATCATTACGTTACCCGTAATCATGATAAATCCAGGGATCGCAAAGAGTTTCAGGAATGCGATGGCTGTTCTTCTATAAAGACTAGCTTTAGTCATTCCAATTGTTTCAACTGTCGCATCGCTTTCTGCTACATGAATATTGTCAAGGATCGCATTATGCTCATCCAAAATATCTTCTGCACCAGTAAGCCCGACATATACACCGTAAACGGCCGCTGCTGTAACCGTTACGATACCAAAGCCCACAAGAAGTTCCGGGCTATGTTTAGCGATTTTGAGACCGGTTTTGGTCGCAAATGCCTTTATGCCCGCCGGTACAAACTTACTTAAGATCATTGTTTTCTCCTACTCTGAGAGTCGCATACCCGATTTCCAGGGTTGTTACTCTATCTTTAACGTTTTCAAGTTTCTTATTTACTTCATCAAGGATCAAATTATAAATCCCCCAGATGGCCATACCGTAGCCAGCAACGATGAGTGCTACTCCAAAAATATTTTTCTTAGACATTGTTTCGCCTCCTAAGACACAATATCAAAAACAGACGCTTTTCTTTCAAACGCTGCTGCGGTGGCAAAACAGCCAATAATATAAATACCCATAATAGCGACAAGAATTGTGCGTGCGAGAACTACTAACACAAACTTTTCAACTTTCTTTGCCGCATTTTTAATTTTAGAAAAGAACTTCTTCATCAAATATCAAACGCCTCCTTTACTGATCTCGGAGCAAATACAGTAGCAATTCCCCAGCCGAAAATGCCGAATACAAAAATCTCTTTTACAATTTTAAGAATCATGTGGTTTCCTCCTTAACAACTTTCTCGCAAATAATTACTCTGACGAGCGATTCGGGAATATGAAGCGCATTTGCGATTTCATCATAATCGTGTGTGCAAAACAACAGTCTAATGGCCATGTTTCTCTGCGAACGCAGACTTGTGCTGTCGGCGATAAGATCCGTGAGGGTTCTATTGTGCGTGCGAAGCCTTTCGACCTCTGCCATAAGATTGGTATATTTTTTGGATAGCTCAGTATAAGAGCCTTTACTGTTAAGGTACATGTTCTTATAATCACGGGCTTCTGCTTTCCATCTATATGCCTCGTACTCAAGACCGTTTTTGGAGCGCATAGCCTCAGCGTGTTTGCCCTTAGCAGTCGCCAACTCTTCTTTATACCGGAGAGCTTCCTCTGCCCATGCATTTTTGGCTTCACTAAGCTGCCCGATAGTAATTCTCATACCTTCATTCTCTTCGGTCAGCTCTTCAACCTTGCATTCAAGCGCTTCGATCTGTTTGCTAAGAATATCATTTGCCTCCTCTTCCGATTTGAGTGCTGTATTCAGTCTTGCGTTCTTATCTCCCAGTTCTTCAACGCGCTTAATATACTCGTCTCTAGATATATAGATACGATCATATGCGCTCCGCAAGTCAGAGATCTGCTTGGTAAGGTTCGCATTCTCCTCGGCCAGCTTCTCGCTATCCTCATTGCAAACGCCAGCACACTGGGCCTGAAGCGTTCTATACCGCTCCTTCAAATCATTAATCTCATCTTCAGCCTTGTCGAGCTGCTTAGTGAGAATATCATTCTTTTCGGTCAGCTCTTTGCCCCTCTGCTCAAACTGAAGATTGTCGGCCATTTCAGACTCCAGCGCGATTTTAAGTTTAGCGTTCTCCTCAGACAACCTCTTGTAATCCTCATTGCAGCAATCATTGACACCAGCTACAGCGTCATGTTTGGCCTGAAGTATTTCATACTGTCTCTTTAATGAGCTGATTTCGTCACGCAGGCTATTGTTTGCGATAATGAGCTGATTATTTTCCTCAAGAAGCGCGAAATATCCAGCCCTAACGGCTGTAAAATCCTTAGACTCGTAATCTTTACCAACGATCTTCCGGATCTCATCTTCGGTTGTACCAAGCTGGTTAGCGATGAACCCCACTGAATATTTAAGATCCTTCAGAAGTTCAACCTTGGTCTTGAACCGATCGTATTCAATAGGAATCACATTATCTCCCCATTCTTCGTCACCATTCACTTCGATGTATCCCGACCCAATAACCGGATGATACTTGAATACATTCACAAGATTGTTTCCCATCGTAATGCTATCACAAATACAGCGAATATAAGTTTCTGTGACTCTCCATCCTCTTGCCATTTTAATCCCTCCTTATTTTTATTCATCGTCTGACAATCCGTCAGCAAGTATCGCAAGGCTCTGTGCAATATCCATAAGCATTGAAACCTTTGCCATTTCGAAACTGGCCAACATAAATTCGCCAGGTTCGACACTAAAGCTGGGTTCCTCGACCCTGCTTGTGAGCTCTTTTATAGCTTTGTTCACCTCATCGATTGTCTTGGTGCACCCTTCAATCCTAGTCATCGTTTACCTCCTTATTTCTTCAAATATATAGGATCCGGCATTGCCACACGCCAGCCCAGGTTGCCACGTCTAGTATCCTGAACAATCTCGCATCTACTTAAGTCAACCCAACCATAATTATTTTCTACTGCTGACTTTACAGATACGCCGATTGATTCGTGATAAATAGCTACAGTTAAATACTGATAGGCAGCCACATACTCACAAATATCATTGAAGAAGGCATTGGCATCTTCCTTTGTGTCAAATATCCTTTCCTCAAAGTGACAAGACGCTGCAGGTTTAACCGGATTAGCATTTGTGGAATTGCCGAAATACTTGTTATATGCGGTTTGTGAACTGGATCCGCCACTGACCAAATTACCGCCTTTAAACGATCCAACACCAAGCCACATACTTAAACCACCAGCAATAATATTGAAAAACAACTGTTTGAGTCCCGGCACTAAATACTGCTGTACAACCGTCGTCCTCACATCACGAATATCAGCAGCTATGAACGCCTTGGCCATCTTCTCACCCAGGGATTTTTCACGAGTAGAACCGGGCTTTTTAGACCAATCCGCTAATTCGTGCTTTTTACCATCAGATGCCTGCTGTGGTTGACTCAAAGAATTATAATTCTTATCCATCAATTACTCCTTGAAAAAATAAGAGACCATGAGTATTTCTACCCACGGCCTCCCATGTTTAATCGATAAGTTACATTAAATTTCCATATCTTCAGTTTCAGGTGTTTCTTCTGCACCAACGTCTTCAGTAACCTCTTCAGTTTCAGGTGTTTCGATCTCTGTAACTGCCTTTCCATCGACACGGCTAATCTTAAGCGCGCCGGGTGCCTCGGGTACTTCGACGGTTCTGATTGTGTAGCAAACCGGTTCAAATTTTCCGGCCTTTTTATAAGCTACAGTCGCGCCTGCTGCTCCAAGTGCAAGCAGACCGATTGTCTTACAAATGCCTTTAATTGTGAACGGCTTGTTCACGATCTTACCGACTCCGTCACCGACTTTCTTCCCTGCGGCACTAGCTGCCTTGATCGGGTGAAAACCAGCATTAGGATTCTGATTCTGATCCTGATTGTTAATCTGTCCATCATTATTAGTTGTTGCTTTACTCATATCTAATACCTCCTTTATTTCTTGAAAAATATGAGTTTATATCTTATCATTATAAGACGTGAAAAATTCGCGAATTATGCGGGACCAACAATATCGCATTCAGGTCTTACAATAATATTTCTTGGTATTTGCCCGCGTACAGGCTTGTTTAATGCCATATCTGGGTCATATTTTACCCTTTCTAATGGCGTATTCATTAATCTATCTGCTGACCAGACTCTAAAATATGAAGAATCGGGCGGTGTTATACCCAAATATTCATAGAATATATTCCACCCAGCATTGGTTTCAGCCAAAGCACGCCTATAAACCTCTAAAATAGCTCGATCAATAGCGTCTTCAGAGGCTATAATAGAACAACCGCACCATCTATCGTTCCAGGCTCCATCGCCCGTGCCTGTATCGACAACGCGGTTAATCATTTGTGCCTTCTTACCATCTGGTAACTCAACAGTTTCGTCAGATTCTGTATAAATATCATTGAGTAACTCATCTCTAGCCTTCTCATCTGGAACCAATTCTTCCAGCTTCTTGAAGGCTTTATCGTTCAAGGCTTGCGACGTCGCCAACAATGCAGCCAGTGCCGTAATCTGCTTTTTCGCCGCATACCAGCCTAAAACATTAGCTGTTAACGCCAAAGTAAAGAATATAATAGTCTTCTTTGCCGCCTTTAGTATGCGAATCACTCTTCTTGACAGCGGTTCCTGTTCTTTATCTTCATGGAATTCGGTAACCGCTTCCTTAATATCTTCTGCCTCATCAACTGCGGATACTACAGCCATGCCCGTAAAAAAGGCTGTAGCGATCGTTGCAATTTCCGGCGCATATTTTATGGCATATTTGCCAACCGTCTTTAAAGTATGGACGGTGAAGATGCTTATCACATTACACCTCCTTAAATATAAACCTATAAGTTACCAAAGCGAACCACCTTTGAGTAGTCCCATGTCCTTAAGAATATCATAGTATTCCTCGCCAGAACGATACCGACGATGAATCGTGTCATACTCTTCCGGTGTTGGTCTTCTTCTTAGTGGCCAATAATGTCCATAGCGCGGGTCATAGATCTTGTTTCTAGATAATCCATATGCGGATGTTTTTACTCTGCCCATGAACTTAGAGCGCAGTAAATTAATCGCTGCACATGCACCCGCAATTTCGCCAAGTGCTCCTATAACCTCGCCTTTGTTTTTCGACCACCAGTCTTTCGCTTTCTTGTAGAGCTTCTTTACGAAATCTACAGCTTTTTTAACCTGGCGCTTAATCCAATTGCCAAGTTTGTGGTACCACTTTTCTTCTGCCATATGGTTCCCTCCTTGTGAAAAAATATAGAGAATGTCATAACCGTAACCCGCTTCGAACAGGTGTCTCCGCCCTAAGACGGTGTTCTACCGTTAAACTATTTTGGCGTTAGTTCGCCTTAGGTCGTCATTCTCTGAAAAAGAAAGTCGAGAATCGAACTCGAAACCCCTTGCTTTAACAAGGTGTGGTTCCAAACCACTTCTTTCTTATTATAGGAATGGATTTTTTTGCGAATTCCGAAAAAATATAAGAGCAGTTTAAAGTCTTGCTCAGGACTAATAATCATCTTGTTAAATATTTTACGTCTACAAATTTATGATCTAAATATCCTTCATAGACACTAGAACCAACTTTAGTAACAGTCGCAACCAGTATGCAGTTGTCCATTTGTCTAGCCCATATCGCCGTAGCGCCGTAGCTATCTGGAGAGGCGCCACTGGCTTCGTAAATATCACGTTTCCAGTTATCATCCTCTTCATATAGTTTGATCACTAGGGTCTTATTTTTGGCTATCTTGTTTAACCGCATTCTTGCTTCTGCCCATCTATTAGCGGGTTCTACTTTTAAACTCCTAAGAATATCTTCTAATGTCATAATAAAAACCTCCTTAAATATTCAAGATTCTTGTTATTATAAGGATTGGTTTTTTTGCGACTTAGCATAAAATCAAAATATCGTCGACAGTGCAGCCAAACAGCTGTGCCAGATTACCAAGTGATCAACGGTTGGTAATGACCGTCCATCGAACCATTTGTAGAAGGCTGTTCTAGCGGTGAAGCCAAAAATATCCTGCAGGATTCTAGTTGTATAACCATTCTCATCCATTAACCGGCGAATGTTCCGACCGGTTTCAATAATGTTTATTTCACGTAAATTGTCCATTTCTTGCCTCCATCATCAAATATCACTTACGCAGAAAACGATCGATCATTAATACAATCGTTACCGGAATCAAAATAAATCCTACAGCGATATAAAACTTTATTAAGCGTCTTATACGAACCAACAATGGACCTTCAAAATATTCCTTATGCTCTTCATACCATGTGTCAAAAACCTCATTACCACATACAAGCAAAAGCAAAGCATATTCCACATAATTGAACGCTAGATAGATAAACACCGAAAGCAAAAACGTTCTCATGCCGCCAGCTCCTCTCTTTCGAATACCCCTTTCTCAACCATGTCATTAAACTGGTCATAGACCTCATCAAACCACTCGTTGATTGTCTGAAATGGCTTGAGACTGCGGATCATTTCTGTGCAATCGAAAGTGCGATCATCCTTATTAAATGAACTGAGACCCAGCGTGTTTCTAATCGCCGTAAAAGTCATTCGCGGTTCGACACCATCTCTTACCATATGAATAGCCAGGCCCATGCAAGCCTCGTGCATATTAACTACGCCTTTAATGAATTTCGAATTGCTCATGTTATTTCCTCCTTTATCTATCTTTTCTTTCAGCCTCTACCCAGCTCCAGTCTCCACGCTCTTCCATTTCTAATCTCTCTGGATATGGACATGCCCCGTCTTCTTTTCGTATATCCGTCATCATATCCCAAGCCTCAGCGCTACCCTGTTGTCCAATCACAAAATATCTAGGGGCATAAAATTTATATGTTCTCCATGTACGCCCATAATTGATAGCGTCTTCTGGATCCAAAAACATATGGATACCAGACGCACATGTTGCATGTCTTCGATCAAATATAACCTCCGGATGCACTATATCATTAAGACTATAACAAAAATATGCGTTATGACCGCTATAAGCCCGCTGGCAGTTTTCCCCGTCAGCGAATCTCATATCCACTACGTGCGCACAACTTACTCTAAACTTCTTATCGAAGCCGTTTCCCCTCCTTTCGGCTTCCTTCGGAACATATAATGTGATAAGAACCGGTTCGCCAGTCCAGACATCATAGGCAATTTTATAGCCTGTGAAATCACCGGAAGGAGGACAGCTAGATCCCCTAACATTTATACAGCCTGCCACCTCGCCAGTCAGTACCGCACGGCTCGGATCAACACCAGACATATCACAGCCAAGAAATACGCAGCCTATGAACACATAGGACATGCCAGCATCATTAGTAAAATCAAATCTGCAGTTTTCGAAAAACACATTGTCAAAAGTCCAGCGTTGGTTAGGTTCCCAAAGCTTTTGCGTTGCTTCAACATCGAGGTCTTCGGGTATAGACACGACATCGCCTTCGCCCCATATCTTTGTTATCTTTCCAAATTCGTCAAGTCGATATTTTACACGTTCCGCACTCATAGGTTAACTCCTTTCTTCTTTCCAATCTCTGACCGCCAGATGCGCATCAACGAAGTTGTTATACAATTCCTCTAATCGATCATCGCTTATGCCCGCCACATGTATTGCACGGCCATCCCCGAATAATGTACATGAAATATAATAAGTAATTCCATTTTCCTCTAAAGCATCGACCAGCCCTTTTGCCGCTTCATCATACATGGAATACTCTAATTTTCCATAACGTTCTTCCTTCATATTAACCTCCACAATAAAAACTATAATTGACGCCTTTTCTGCAAATCCGGTTGGCTTGCGCTATAATTTTTTGGCAAAGCAAATAGCAGCACTCGCCATTGGACTTAGCATTTGGATCAGTACCAATATAAATAGTATCGATCCCTTGCGAACGTAATCTAGCGTATTCTGCTTTGATTCCATTAAACGCCTGCAAATATCCAGAATTCGGATTCTCCACTATCTGCTCCATATCTTTGCCTTTACGCAGCTCGGACTTAATTACTTTTTTCGGTATGCCATAAAAGTCAGATAACTCGTTGATAGTCATTAGTTTACCAAACGCATACCAGTATTTTTGATGACTCAAAATATCACCTCCTTTTAATAATTTGATTCAGCCATTTATTTGACCCAAGTTCATAGTCATCGAAAATATCAGCCAAAGCCATATCCACAAATGGGTTTCCCACGGCTCTTTTTTCAAATATGGTTCTCAGACCTACATACTCCAGGGTAGACAGTTGCCTGGTACCGTCTTCAAGATTATAGATGACCGGCTGAGTGCAACCTAACATGTCCGCTAGCTCCTCAACCGACCATCCACATCTTTTACGCAGCAATGTTAAGTTATGCTGCAAAATATCAATGTCCGTTAGCATAAAGGAGTTCCCGGCTTACAGATCAAACTCCAATTACTATTTAAAATATCAAAAGCCTTACCGCCATTAATTACTTCGTCTGGTGTGGCCTCGACTACCGCAATATGCGATTCGACAGCATCATAAAACGAAAGTAAGATTTGGGTGTGATCAGCGCACAACTCCACATATACAGATGGCTCATCGAGATCTGTGTCTTGCCCAACGCCAATATGAATAGCATAAAAGCGCTTAGGTATCATTTTAACAGCACTAACCGGCCTCTTGTTTTCTTCATAAATGGATTCATCTGCCCACAACCAATCATGAACGGGCTGGAGTTCGTGTCCACGGCCCATAATGACGCATTCTGTATCATCAATCTGAAAAATCTTCATGTTCGTTCTCTCCTTTTCTTAAAATATCAAGAGCGACGCTAAGCGCCTCTGCCTCGTCCCAACGGGCTGAAGCAATAAGCGCCGTAAGCAGCCGCTCTAGTCTTTTGATCAATTCAGCATGTTGAAGAGCCATCCAATTGTCTCCTGGTACACACGCTTGGTGATTTCGAGCTCCATACGGAGTTTATCTACGGAAACGCTCATCGGCGGATCGAGTGCTGTCGTATCGTCGATCTCGGTCGTCGGCATGTTTGCAATTTCCGCACGAAGCTGCTTGTTTACGCCTCTTAAAGTTTCGATCGCCCTCTCGTAATCTTCACAGGTTTCCTTCGTGCGAATGAGTTCATCGCCCATAGCCTTATTGGCTGCTTCAAGTTCGTCAATTCTATTATGACTGGCCTCATAAGTATCATTAAGTTTTCTAAGGCGATCTTCAAGCTCCTCGACCTGCTTGTCCTGCCCCTCTGTTGATGCAAACGCCTTATTCTTCTCGGTCAGATCCTCAACCTGCTTTGCAAGCTCGTGCATACGACCTCTAAGTCTATGATACCGCTCCTTTCCGTGAAGAATTTCCCAGTCTTTATCGGAAACACAGCTATTAGTAAGCGTGAACCGGTAATCGGTAAGAGCACTATAGTACATAAACTTTGGCCTGGTGTAGAAAATACCAATGTTATTCTCACGCAGATTCAAGTCCACGCAAGGGAACACATCAGTAATCACCTTTTTGGAAGCAACCATAATCGTAGTCGGATCAATTACATCATAGCATACGCAATACTCGGGATAGCATTCTCGAATATATACCTGCTTGCCGTACTTCGTATACCAAATATCATCCGCACCAACACGACGATCATTAATAACGCGAGGATCTTTCTCCTCAACCGGCTCATTCATATACTCCGCCATGTTATTCATAATTACCTCTCCAGCTGTTGGATCAGGATATCCAGAACCATTGGTGTAGGCCTCTTTTCTTCCTCCTTGATTTCGCAGGGCGGCAATACGATTTTCCATTGCTTCCTTCAGCAGCCTCTCATGATCATCAACGGCCTCATTCGCGGTAAGTCCACTGGCGATTCTTTTACGCAGAGTGGTCCTGTTGATACCACTCATTTCAGAGAGTTCTCTTATGGAGAACATTTCTCCATGGTAATCATACTTTACTGGTTCTCTTCCTGACATTATTTTACCTCCTGTTCGTGCAAACGATTAATCATCCGTTCAACCTTTTGTGTGTACATAAGTTGTACATAATCTTCATCCACAACTGCAGAACCTTTATCTATATCTGAATAAGGTCCAATAAGTTCCTCCAAGCAAAGTTTTACATCCGCAATCTCCTCCACTAGATTTGCATAAGCTTCGCTTTCAGAAATATAAGCCTTGTTTTCGTCGCGCATGATCCGCGCAAGCTTTAAACAGGCTTTTCCCAATTCACAGCATTCCTCGGCAGTCTGTTCCAGCATTGCAGGCATGCCGATAGCTTCAAGTAATGGTTTACTCATCAGTTTCCTCCTTATCATCCTCCGATTCAGATTTTGACGCATCAAAAATATCAGCTTCTGGTATCCAATGATCTCCACCGATGCCGTCTATTCTAACGCGATAAGTGACTTCACCATCAAGATTTACGTTTACACCGGTCACATGTCCTAAAAGAAGAACATCTTCTCCGATATCATGTTTGATTATTCTTGCCATGTTTGCCTCCTAAATATCACTTGTCTATAAAGCGATCTATCAAGAGCACCAGTGCTACAGGAATCGTAATAAAGCCGGCTCTAATATAAAACTTTATTAAACGTTTTATACGAAGCGACAACGGAGCATAAAAATCTTCATGCCATGTGTCCCAATCTTCATTGCCGCATATAAGCCAAATGAAAGTATAAAAAATATAATTAAATGCCATGTAGACAAACACCGAAAGCAAAATTGTTCTCATCGGTTTCCTCCTTTTAATAATCCAAAATATAGTAATGTCAACGGCTTGCCTCCTTATTTACCAAAAATACCAACAAGCTTACACAGCATATCAATTTCGTTCAGGAAATCTTTCGATATCGTAATATGTCCTTCAGATTTGCTGAACACGATAGACCATTTGTCGTCTTTGCGCTTCATGGTATATAAGACTCCTTCTTTTGTTGTAACAGTGAATAAATTTGCCGAAAATATCTCGATCGATGCCTCGTTTCTCTTTTCGAAGTTAAGCAAGGCCGTTCTGATCATACTTGAATCCATATCGAAATATATCATGTGATCGAAGACCGGCTGAGGGCACCCAAAGATTGTACAAAGTTCACTAGACCAGATACATGGATGACCATCCGGACTTATTCTGTTCATCGCAATCCTTGAAATCTCGTCAGCCAAAAGCTTAAACGAAACCATCATGCCGCCGTCTTTAGTAAAGTCCCCAATTGGAATAATTTTTTTATCATAGTCGTAACTCATTGCTTTACCTCCTTAATAATATCCGGATTCATAATCAAAATAGAATCACAATCCCATCCGTACAAAAGCCAATAAAGAGACTTCGTATAATCTGTTGCCGGATCATCTGAAATATGTACCTCGATCGCATCCCAGCTCTTAGATGCTTTCTCAAAGTCGATGTATAACGTGTCCGAAAACAGCGAGTACGTAATCAGCGGCAGTTCATAAATATCATCCGCTTTACGAATATGATAGACCTTAGCATCTTTAGCCAGTTCGAAGCAGAAATGCTTACTTAAGCCGCCACGCGGTTCAAAGCTCTCATTTTCGCACCAGGTTTTCCATCCATTTTCAGCATCAACTGGACTTGCCCAAAAGCCACCATATGGTTTGCTAAAATAATCGGCATTATTGACTTTCTTAAATCGGTCTAAATAAAACGCCTCTGCTCCATAATGAATATACATTTCGCCACCTCCTAAGCGAAAAAAAAAGAGGAGAACAATGTCTCCTCATCAATAGTTACGTTTTACTCTGGAATGATCACTTGTTTGCTTTATCATTTAATAAACAAGCTCCAAACCAAATAAATCCGATTCCTATCAGAATATAGATCATTTTTCTGCCTCCTTTCTTTCTACCATAATTTCCAATCCTTTACCGATTAATTCAAAGCCTCTGGTGATGCCAAACCAGGCGCCAATATAAGCACCTATAATCATAGCTGATCCCATAATAATCTTTCTCATCGTTTTACCTCCTTTTGATGAAAGTTATAGTTTACTATTATATGACGTGAAAAATTCGCGAATCATTTGCGATTTTTGTGGTCATAATACCAATCGACAAGCTCCACGACCCATTCTGCAACCATAGCAAAAGAAAATATAATAGTTAATGTAAACCAAAGCAGAAACCAAACAGTAAACACGGTATATACATACGGGTGTGCCGCTTCAGAAATATAATTGATTCCAAAACAGCCAATTACAAAGTTCATAAGTGCAATTACGGTTAAACCAGTCCAACCAGTACATTTGAATAATTCTCTCATTTTTACCTCCGCGAAAAAAATAAAAGAGCAGTTTTAAGTCTTGCTCAGGACTAGTTATCAATAAATGTCACTATCATCGTAATCTTTTTCTATTCTTCTGCGTCTTCTATGCTCGTTATAGCTTTTGATCTCGTAGTATCTCTGTACGATATACATTACGAGTAACGGCGGTAATATAAATGCACTAAATGCTCCTAAACCGCTAATTACTAAAAATGCTACCATAATAGATCCGAGTGTTAAAAATAAAAAACTCAACATAATAAAACCTCCTATAATAGTAAAATGTTACAATAGTTTACTATTATAAGAGATGAAAAATATGCGAAAAAAATAGAGGAAGCGATTACGCCATAGTGCTCACGCCTCCTCCGTTTAGTTTTACTTAACAAATGAGTCAAAAAATATCATCCAAATGCTTAAGAGCATAATGCCCCATAGCACATTCAGTTACCAAGTACCATCCGCACAATGCGATCGCAACGATTGAACACGCCCATCTAAATATGTTCTTCTGGTTGGATTCAACAAATCTTTTCCACCAACCATCAACCTTACAGATGCGCGGCATCACCGTCATATATACGCACCATACCAGTACATTAAACAATACATAAATACATGCTACCATAAATATACCTCCTTAAATCATATGGTTTTAATATTTTCTTATTAAAGGAGATGAAAAATCTGCGTTTTGAAAAAAATATAAGAGCAGTTTTAAGTCTTGCTCAGGACTAATATTATTTCTCCAAGAATTTAGTTTTTTGACCGGAGATTATATCTCCAGCGTCTTCAACATTCGAAACGATTTTAGTTTGCTGAAGCCGAGTTGCGTTTGTATCTTTAACGCCGGCCAGGTTTATTAACGCTGCCCCAAGAGTACAAAGTCCCATGGTTATCTGGGCAAAAGACCCAAATCTACTTGTCAAAGTATCCTTCTTAAGTTTTTCAGACACGAACTGCGCATCAGCAGCGTCCTTCTGCTTCTGATATTCGAATCGATTCTCACTAAGCCGAAGATCACGTTCTCGGAACTGATTTTCCTCAACGTCTCTCTGCTTCTGATATTCGAAACGATCTTCATTAAGCTGAAGTTCGCGCTCGCGGAATTTCTTTTCTGTCTCCCACTTAGATTCTTGGTACTTTTCCTTGAGCATGCCTAAGTCTACTTTAGCATCAGACACCATAGCTTTTTTATATTCTTTCCAATAGGCAGCGAAATTCTTTAACCTTGCATCACGGTCGTTACCATCTTCCATCTCCTGGATCTCATTTAACTCCGTCCGCATAAAATCCTCAAATTGTTCATTCAGATTCATAAAATTACCTCCTTTTTAGAGAAAAATATTTTTTACTATTATATGACGTGAAAAATTCGCGTTACTCCTCTTGTTCTAGTGCTTCTAAACATGCTAGCATGCGATCCTTGGTCTGCTTCTTAGCATTTTCAGTACTAAATTCCTGCTTGCCATTCAGCACCATACTGACATATTGCGGCGTATATCCACATTTTTCAGCAAATGCCGCATGACTTACACGAATCCGGTGAAGTCGACTGATGACATCGCAGGTCCAATCTTCATTTAGGTCGGCCATTTTCTACCTCCTTTTCTAAAAAATGTAAATACTAATTGAATTTATTAAAGCGAAAAAACAAAGAGGCAACTATTTTGTTACCTCTTCGGCTTTCAACTTTACTTTTTAATATCATCTATAACGCCTATAATTATACCAACACAGATCAACGGTACGGTTAAAAACATGACAAGCGAGACCATTAATATCATTCCAATGCAATATTTCAAACGGCTTTGATAATAGAATTCATCCATTATTGCCCGCCAATCTTGTTGCTTTAATACTATTGCCAATCCAATCATCGTGTTTACCGTACAATAAATTGTTAAAATTATAAAAACGTTCATGTTTTGTACCTCCTATAAAGTCTACTATTATAGGAGTGGAAATATTTGCGAAAAAAAGAGACCAGGGATTTCCCAATGGTCTCAGCCTAAACATTATTTAATACAACCATTAGCCAACTTAGCTAAAGATTCGCATGCTGCATTACCGCGCTCGATAATGTCTATAAGCTCATCCGCACTAAGCTGATTTATGGTCGCTTCAAATAAACGTTTGTTCTGTTTCATTAATTCTTCCCTAGACTCTTTTTCTACCTTTTTAGTTTCTCTTTCGCTCCAAAATCTAAACATATCTTTTTCCTCCTATTCCTATAAATTTTGGATTTCTTGTTATCATAGGAATGGTTTTTTTTGCGAATTTGAAAAAAAACATAGGAGGAAATCCATTTATTTATTTATGCCTTCATTTCCTTTAACCATGCATCATCATAATCACACGTAACTAGGGCTTCGAAGTGCACTCTCGCCAGATCATCCGGATATGAACTGTATTGATACCAAGGCATTTCGTTACCCATTGCTGCTAAATCAACATTAAATTTGATTCTAAAGTCATCAAAGGGATTCGTCTGCCTAATATCAATACAAATCAACCGGAGAATTCCGATTTTGTACAGAAACTTAGCCCAGTTCCATTTTATAATATCTGTTATTTTTTCAGGTTTAAAATTATCAAAAAAGTTCATAAAATTACCTCCTTATTAACGTACCTCCTATGTTATTATAAGGAGTGAAAAACTTGCGAAAAAAAACAAAGAGGCAATTGTGTTTACGCACTCCATGCCTCTCCGCTCTTCGTTTATTCAAGTTTACTTATTGTGTTTATTTCGCTACATCATTAACTACTTCTTCCGGCAACAGTTCGATGTATCTCACGTCGCTCCAATGACACATGAAGACTATCTGTTCACTCTTATCCTTTGCAAAGAATGAATCACATTTATCTTCCTTTACTGTCCAATGAACCGCGTTGTTCAACCTTTTCACCGTGCTGTCTTTAAAAGTTAATACTAACATAATTCTACCTCCTATAAAATTAAGTATTCTTGTTATTATAGGGGCAGAAATTTTTGCGATTTTGCGAAAAAAATATATGAGTGGTTTTAAGTCACACTCAGGACGGAAATATAAACACAGAGAGTCTACCAGATCTTGCACGAACGATCTGTTCTTCCAATTCCACGTAATTAAAACGGATGAAAGGAGGAAAAATCACGTTTGCAGGGCTGTGGAGTGGAGGTAATTGCGGCAAATAATAGCTTGGTACTATCCGTGGAAAGGCATGAACCATGACCTAGTCAAAGATAGACTCTCTGTCTTGCAAGCTTAAAAAGAGGGACAGATGATTGTTGTTTGTTGTAACAAAGGTATATAGTGACTAGTGGTTCTGTCCCTCATCGTCAATCACACGAATCTTGATCAGCATGACTTCATTCTTTTCGATCTCTTCTAGAGAATCTGGCTCTAATGCGAGCGTGCATAAATCCTTCTCAGGATCTGTGTGATTAATTACGAATGTTCCCAAGCATGGTAGCTCAGGGCTGCTCTTTTTTGATCTAAAACGCAGAGCATATATTACAATCAATATGGTTACGGTTAAACAAATAAATGCGTATGCAGCTGCTGAAATATCCATAATGTTCTCTCCTATTAATCTGCTAGTTATCAGTAATAGCCATATTTACGATATATCTGTTCGCGGTCAGTTACTTGATACTGATTATTTTCTGTTTTGGATTCACGAACCGCTTTGGATGGATTAAGAAGGATCACTGGCATTTCTGAGAAAGAATTCGACTGATCGTAAATATCAATGACGGCGTCATAACCTTTAGCACTAAGCTTTTCGAAATACTTATCTCGTATGCTAACTTTCATTTCGTTTGCATCCCAATACTTGTCATCCAAGAGTTGTTTATAAACCGCGGCTGCGGGGTCATTTTGGCGCATACGATCATACTCTTCTTTTGTTATTTCTTTGTCTCCATTTTTAGTTTCGTGATAATATTTCGTACCAGCGCCCGATTTATTCTCAGCTAACCAGCGAGCCTGCCGTGCAGCATTGAACGGCAAGTAATCGGTCATTACGGAGTAGCTCCTGTCGATTTTCTTATCCAAATCAATCTTAGATATCGGTGTATCACCATAGGTTTCTAATAGCGTATTTACGCTTTCCAAAACGCCGGCCACCTTCATGTCCTTTATTGCGTCATATGTTTTTACATAGGATTGACCATATTCGCTTTCTGCTTTTTTCCAGCCATTCTGATATATTTCCTTATCCATGTCCGTATAAGACACATATTTAAATCGATCATCTAGCGGCTCATCCTTGTTATAAGTAACCCGCTGTAACTCTTGTCCCCTTTTAAGAACAAAGTCATTATCCAATACAACATATGGCTGAGGATCATTTCCTTTACGGTGGCGTTTACCAAGTGCGGTTCTAGTGCCATCCTTCTTCTGATAGCGCCTAACGCCCCATTTTTGGCCCTTAATGCCATGATGAAATAATTCCATATCCCTCTCCTATTTAGCATCTGGGTTTTTAATCGGTACTGAATCGCCAAGTTCAAACGCATCCGGATTTGTGATTATGATCGGAGCATCGTAACAGTATAGCAAATCTTCCGGATCGAAAATCGCATCGTAACCTCTTTTTCTAAATGACTCAGCAAACTCTTCACGATTGCGATAAATCATAGCATGTGACAGCATCGCCAAACGTTGGCAGTCGTGCCATAAAGAATTTTTATTTTTTGTGCTTTCTTTAGGATCTGGATTATTGAATATAAATGCTCGACGTTCCTCAATACTTTTATCAAGCATATCAAAATAGCCAGCTTTTTGTAAATGTTTATATGCTCTTTTACAGTCTTTCGTGGTTACAGTTCCAAGCGAATTTGACTCGAATGTCATACGTAGCTGCAATCCGGATTCCAATACAGCAGTCATCGTGTCTTTTTTATTAGTAAGTACAATATCTCGCTTAGCTTTCATCTCTACACGATACGATTCTGTGTTATCATCATGGCCTAACTCGTTTTCAAAAAATGTATCAAAATATGCACTATCATCCCATTTGGTATAAGATGCATATTGACCCTTGCGGATCGCTGCAATTGGTCTATGCGAATATGTTCTGAAATCTGTTCCTTTAGAAATTCGATTGCCAGTCCTTCTTCTTTCAAGACCTAATCGTGTCCAATTACCATGCTGATCTTGAAACCTTCGTTCGCCCCATTTCTGACCTTTAATTCCATAATGCGATAGGGTTGGTTCCTTTGGTACCACTAACACACCTTTAAACTTAGTACCTTTTTTAATTTTTCCATTAGAAATAATCTTTGGATCAATGTATAGTTTTGCGCCTAATAAATCCCCAGGCTGTTTAAACGTAATGGCATGGTACAAGTACATAATAAACCCTCGCTATTCAAAATATAACCAACCACGGCTGGATTCGAACCAGCACCGGCAGGAATCAAAATCCTGTGCTCTACCCTTTAAGCTACGTGGCTAACCTGCTTATTCGATAGTGATGCGCCTATTCTCAAACTTCTTGTAGGCGTCTAAGTAGAATTCCTTCGCATCCCCATTATACGTGACCTCATAATACATTCCATCCGGCAGATTGCTGGAAATCAGAAACTTCCAGTTCTGAAGGGCTTTACATTGCCACACGATGAATGCGTCGATCTCGGGCATTTTATCTGTTTTGTCGAGATGCTCTAAAATATAATCCAGTACCAGCTCAGTGGCTTTTAATCGCATATTCATAGGGCACCTCCTACACAAGATACTTGCTGTCTACGTACCCAATAACCGGATACTCAACGCCACGAGCCAGATCCTTCACGCCTTTGGTTTTCTTTACTTTTACAAAATATAAACCGTTGTGGAAGATTGGTTCGTCGTCAATCACGGTAACCTTCTGTCCGTCTTCGAGATATCCAAGTGATTTCTCTTTCTTGGGTCCTTTCCAGATATTGAGCTTCTTGCTTACATTTACCGTAAACTGTTTTCTCTTGAAGATCGTGTAAGCTTTACCATCTGATTTCTTGGCAGCCTTGTCGATCTCTTCTGGAGAATATAACTTCTGTACAGTAGCATATGTCCGGTAATAGCTTGCTGGGTCAAGAACAGCGATCTTACCATCCTTAACGCCTGTCAGAAGAATATAATGGCCGCTTGAAGTGAAGGTGCCCTTGCCCTGAATGGACATTACCGGATAGCCCTTCTCAAGTGCGTCTATTACCTTCTTAATGCTGGTGGTGTATTCGGTTTCGATACCGCGCTTCTTAGCTTCATATGCTCCGATGTCATGGTATGATCCACCAGACATACTAAGACGATCATCCAGCGCATCAGGCTCGATGAACTTGCCGGTAATAAAAGACAGCGCCATGGAAACACAGCACTGTCCGCAACCGACCTGACGGATCATCTTACCGTTTTTGAGCTTGCGGTTAGGAATATCAGTCTTAGTAAATTTCTTAGATGCCGGAAGCCAGAGGCCACCAGTATTAGTCTGCTTAATGTACTGACAAGGAATGATTCTATTCATCATCTTCTACCTCCTCGCAGTCCCCGCATTCAATGTCGTCGCCATCAAGATCATCGCGAGCTATCTTAATTTCATACTCGCTATCGCCATAGCAATCAGTCATAGCGTCACTCATAATTGTTCTCTCCTTTCTTCAAATATAACCGGGATCAGGAAATACTAGACAGTGTAACTACACCGGTTGACGGTACGCAGGTTACCTTATGATCTACAGCAAAGCCAACGATGGAGTCATTGCCCACTGTTACCTTGGTGATCACTTCAAACGCGCCGTCTACATCAAGTACCTGGCCTAGGAAGAACTCCGGGAATGCCCACTCCTTTAAAATGGTCAGTGTCGTTACATTATCTTTAAAAATCAGATCATGTTTGGATGTTTCAAATCTTGCTTTCATAAATCATTTACCTTCCTTATGTTAAAAATAATGCCATCTTCCGTTGCAGCAATCGTGAAGGTGCTCTCGCCTACAACACGCTCACCGACCATTGCATTACCAGTAGATGGTGTATACACTACTTCATATATAGAACCCGTTGAAATAATTGCGTCTTCTTTGATCGATACGGTTATAACCTGGTCGAACCTATTTCCGACACGTATCAGTTGCCCAAAGAAAAATTCGGCTTCCAAATTGGGTTTTAGAGTCTTAGAAGAACCGTCAATGAATGATAGATTGAACTGGCCGGTTTCATATCTCGCTTTCATCTGTTAGCCTTCCTTATTATAATTAATTGTTGAAATTCCTAAGATTACTCCAAGGAATGTGTCGATAGCCGTAATTGTGGTTGCAACCTGCTCCGGTGCGTACCAACCCCAAATCGGCGCAAGTGTAGAATATAACCACGCGCAAGCGGGAAGCAAAATCAGCGCAACCCACTTAAGCACGTCGTATGCTTTATCGGGAAGTCTCATAAATATCACCTCCCAAAGATAGCTCTATCTTTAACGTATTTCTCAATAGAGTCCGAGCATTCCTTCAAGCTCTCAACATCGTTACCATTGATCTGGTGCTTAATCGATGCGAGCATGGCTGTGAGAAGCAGGTAATTCTGTTTCTTTAGCTCCTCTATCTCTTCGAAATCGTTTTCTGCCTTATTCTCAAGCTTCTTGATGCGAGTCTCATGGTCCTGGAGTTTGAGATTCTGTTCCTGCTCAGGCTTCCTGATCCACCCGAGAGCCTTGGCAATATACGCAAGTGCTCCTCCAAGTACGGAAATGCCTCCGCAAATCGCGAGAATAAGACCTATAACTTCATTAATAGCAATCAAAACCAAATATCACCTTTCGGAAACTTTTCACTAAAATCTCACCCGGGGAATTTTTAGGATTGGTATTTTTTATCCGCCCAGATTTCGTCCTTTGTGCGGTTTTCGTACCAAATATCATCCTCATAGACATCTTTGGATTCCTGTTGAGCTCGTTTGATAGATTCTTCCCTGGTCTCTTCAATCACGCCACGTCCATCGCAAGTCGAACATTTATGAAAACCTGAGACTCCGATGCCCGTCGTCTGAATATAACCGTATCCTAAGCAGTCCGTGCAAGTCTTCATTCGATCAGCTCCTTCAGTTCTTTGATAGCTTTACGGAGTTCATCGAATTCTTTTCTAGAAACAAGTTGCTCGGAAGCCGCTGTCTGTGGAATCTGCTCTTCAAAGTTGAACCGTCTCATCGGCTGTGGCACGCCATTAACGTCCGTAGTTTTCAGCCAGAAAGCTTTACTTTCAAAATCAATAAGTAAAACGGTATTACCAGCGCCAACAGGATAACTAGCTGCACCGGCTTCTCCGCTTACGGGTACAGTAATGAAACTACCTGTATTGTTCTGTGCTGGCTGGTATGACTGCTGCATCATCGGCTGATTACTATATGGATTGTAGCCAGTAAAATTCATCATGAATATCACCTCTCAAAGTAACTCGTGGGAACCTCATAGCCGGTGTCGGAGATGTCGTAATAATTGCCGTCAACAACCGCCATAACGTGCGTGCCTGTGGCAAGCAAATATAACCCATACGGATGGTCTACACAGAACTCACTTACCGTATAACAGTCTGGACACGCATCAGGGAGTAAGCGCTGTTTAAATCCCAGTCGCTTCAAATATGATGTCCAGACGTGGTTAATTCTCTTACAAGTCTGCTATATTCTGACCGTGACGGGCGGTATGTCGTTAAAGTGTTATTTAAACTCCAAACCGCTTCGAAGTATTTCTAAGTTGTTTCTAAGTCTGTTTAACTAACAGACCTTTTAATTACCTTTTAGAACCTTTAAGTGACTAAGTACGAATTCCCCAAATGGTAATCTTAGTTCCAGCTGGCACTACTACATCCGTTGTGATCGTGTCAATCTTCTTATAGGTTTCTACTGATGCGGAATACATATTTAAGTAGCCTGTGCTCAGCATATAAGGATAGATACCTGCTGAATTTTTAGCGACAGCACTTACATTTTCCGACCACCACCAACCATGTTTTGGCATAATATTCATCATCCACGCAGGATAACTTGCACTGGTCGCATCAAATGCTCCGTGATAACCAGTTACTAACTGTTTACTAGAACACTTAATCTGATATGTGGTCGCAGGAATGCTTACCTTTGGATATAACACGCATATAGAGCATTCCTTGATTGA
>Ga0326514_10000071_pt1 | contig 59638 bp, 30 predicted proteins | sample 3_2548_0518_D_FD_203653 | JGI IMG/M metagenome (GOLD analysis project Ga0326514, IMG submission 203653) | Bovine rumen microbial communities from UC Davis, California, United States - 3_2548_0518 | ecosystem: Host-associated > Mammals > Digestive system > Stomach > Rumen | place: USA... | reverse complement strand
GTTACGCACCCGTGCGCCGGTCGTCGCCAGAGTATTGCTACCCCGCGTTACCCCTCGACTTGCATGTGTTAAGCCTGCCGCTAGCGTTCATCCTGAGCCAGGATCAAACTCTTCATTGTAAGAATTGTTCTTTTTACCTATTGACTCGTCTCGTGTCCACATCCTATCATTATAAGATGTTTGACACACGCTATCTCTATCTTCTCATCTGTTTCAAATTTCTCTCGCTCTCGTTATCAACAAGTTTTTCAACAACTCGTTTTTCGTCGAAAGCGGATGCAAAGATACAACCAATTTTCAAACCGACAAAATATTTTTTCAAAAAAAAATTATTTCTTGTCATCAAATATTGATTTGCAGCAATTTAAAATTGAAACTTTTTTTTCAAAACAGAAGAAAACAGGCCACAAAACACGCCGAAGACAGCTCAAATAAGCAAAAATCGAAACGGAACAAAATGACCCTCAAATAAAATCATTGTAACATATTGTATCTTAATCGTTTATGCAAATATGGCAATTTATAACTCATTGATTTACAATTATCATAAAATTCAATAGAACGGATTTCGGGCGAATCAAGGGTATGGTCGGATTCGTCGGCGGGGGAAGGTTCCGGTGCCAACTCACCGACATAAGTCGACGCCGAAGCACGACCTGCATAGTCGGTCACGAAGCCATAGAGGTGTACCGAATAGCCGGTCCATTCCGCGGGCAATTCGACGGAGACCGTCTGGCCACGGCGCGCCGCGGGTGCCGACAACACCCCATCTCCCACCCCGGGGCACCAAGCATAGAGATAGACGGTGTCGTCGCCGGAAGCGCGGAGGTGGAGCGGGTTCTTCTCAAAAGTGACCGTGACCGTCACCCCACTGCCGCCTGATGCGAATGCAGGCGAAGCGAAGGCGACGGGTGCGACGGGACCAGAGGAGAGGACAAGGGAGGGATAGTCGACGACGGCGGCATTGCCGTCGAGAGTGATATGCTGGCGGTTGAGGCTGATGAAGAGGTTGCGTGCCGTCATACAGGCCTTGCGCGAGGCAACACCGAGGCCCAGACGCAGGGCCTGCGACATGCCGGCCGCCAGTCTCGAGGCGGTGCCGAAGACCGTGCGGCCTGCCTGCTGCAGCTCGGTACGCGGGTTGTGCACCTGACGCGGACGCGCACGCAGGCACCAGCGGCCACGCCACATATACCCGATGACCGTTCCCACGGTCCCGCGGTAGCCGTCGTTGATTCCGAATCTTTGTTTTGCCATTTTTGTAATGATTAATGATTAATGATTAAAGACCTTAAGGACCTTAGAGACCTTAGGGACCTTAGGGACCTTAGAGTCTTTAGGGACCTTAAGGACTTTAAGGACTCTAAGGTCACTATATAATATAAGGTCTGAAGTGGTAACATTGGTTTTTTTAACACTAATTTAACTTTTCGGCGCCTTGAGGGGGCGGTGGCGGGAAGCGGCGGGGAAGGGCGTATGAGTGGCGCAGCTACAGCGTGTTATCTCCGACGGTGGTCGGAGATGAGTCGGAGTTCAGTCGGACTTGATACGGCGATGGTGGAAAGAGACAGGCGGCGATGGCTCGGCGGATATTTTTTTTAGCAAGTCTGGAAGAAAACGTATATTTGCAATTTTATTATTTGAACGCGCTACGCGCGCAACTACATATATAACAAGAGAATGAACAAACCGTACTCACTTACCAGATTCAAAAAAACTTACATAACGCTTTTCATTGCGCTGTTTTTGTACCCGACTTTGGGACACGGACAGGGACTCTGTCCGCCCGTGGGGCTACCCTTCTATGAGGACTTCAACACGACGCAGCTGCTGCCCGAATGCTGGAACAAGGGCGAGAACTTCGACGCCGAGGAGATGAAGGCGCATGTGGTGGGAAGTCCGGCCTTCGGCATCGGGTCGCTGATGATCTCGTGCGGAGCCGACAACACGCAGGTGCACCAGTCGATCGTGATGGCGCGGAAGCTGACGCTGTCGCCCTCGGGCATTCGGATGAGAATCAAGATGCGTGCCAACCAGGCGGGTGCCGTCATCATGGTGGGTGTGTGCAAGAGCGGTACGACCCTCAACCAGCTCTACGGCTTTGTGCCCGTGGACACCATCACCATCGGCAGTGCCAACACATGGAATGAATACGAGATAGACTTTTCGAACTATAGCGGCGACGGCGACCGTCCGGCGTTCAGGATGATACAATCGATGCAGGGAGGCCATGTGGGAAGGATTATCTATCTGGACGAGATGACGATAGAGCGTTGCAGTGTGACGGGGCTGAGTGTGAGCCACCGTTCGAGCGACGAGCTGACGCTTCACTGGACGAGCATCGGCAACGGTACCGCCGACCTGACGGTGAGGTCTCTGAGTGGCGACACCCTGCAGTCGTTCACGTCGGTGACGAGTCCCTACCGCATCCAGGGACTGACGCCGCTGACCTCCTACACGCTGACGCTGACGCCGCGCTGCGAGGGCGAGACCTTGCCGGGCGAGGAGAAGAGCATCACGTCGTCGACGCTGACGGGTCCACGCAGCGGCCTGACCTACTGCGAGGGCTTCGATGCCAGCCAGCTGCCCGAAGGATGGATGGGCTACGGCAGCGCGACGACACAATCCTCAACAATCTATGACGGCAGCCGGGCGCTGAGCATCGCCAACGGCGGCTACGCGGTGGTACCGCAGACCCTGGTGGACGGCACCGCCCTGGGCTTCGGCCAGCTGATGATGGAGCTGATGGCCTACAGCAGTTCCAGCAGCAACCGCCTGCTGGTGGCCGTCACCGACTATCCCGAAGAGCTTTCGACCTTTGAGCCCGTCGACACCCTGACGGTCAGCGCGGGCAGCTGGACGATGTGTCGTCCGCGGCTGTCGCGCTACAGCGGTACGGGACGCTATCTGATCTTGAAGCCGCTGAGCGGCACCTTCTATATCGACGCCCTGCGCATGGGACGCTGCCTGCTGAGCGGCGTAGCGCTGAGGGAGTACACCTCGAGCAGCATCACGATGGAATGGGGTGCGCCCGCGGCAGGAGACAGCGTGGTGGTAGAGCCCACTGTGGGTGGCGGCACCACGACGACGGTCACCGCGGCCGACTGCACGGTGGAGAACGGCAAATGGGTCTACACCGTCAGCGGCCTGACTCCCGGCAGCAGCCACACCTATCTGGTCTACGGCGGCTGCGACGATACCCCTTGCGATGTGGCGAGTGTGAGTGCGACGACCTTCGCCGCCGAGTATACCCTACCCTACTGTACAGACTTCGAGGAGAGCGGCACGCTGCCCACCGACTGGCATAACACGACGACCTACAACAGTTGTCCGAGACTTGACAACGCCCAGTCCCACAGCGGCAGCCATGCGCTGAAGATGAACGCCTACGGCAACCTGTCGGCAAGCCACACGCTGACGGTGCTGCCTCCCGTCGAGACGGGCAGCGCGTCGATGGTGACGGTGAGCTTCGCGGCCTACACGGCCTATGCGGGCAGCACGCTGCAGGTGGGCGTCATCACCAATCCCAATAACGAGAGCACCTTCACCTCGCGTGGCATCGTGAGTGCCACCAGCGGAGACTGGCACCGTTATGCTGTCACCGTTGCGGCCCCTGCGGCTGGCGAGCGGCTGGCGCTGCGCTACTACCGTTCGGGCAGTGGCGAGCGTGCGCTGTGGATTGACGACCTGACGGTGATGGAGTGCGGCGTGAGCGGCGACGAAGTGCACGACGTGCGGTCGACGGGTGCCACCCTTTCGTGGAACAGCACCGGCGACACGGTCGACGTGCAGCTGCGCAAGAACGGCACCATCAGTATGGCGCCGCAAGCGGACGCCACCAGCCCGCTGGTGTTCAGCGGCCTGGAGGAAGGAACGACCTACGCCTACTATTTCCGCAGCCGTTGCGGAGGCGAGAGCTGCTGGGTCTATGGCGGCAGTTTCACCACCAACGACGATGCCATGAGGGCCGACTACTGCCACCCCACGCAGGAGAGCATCGGCACGACCCTCTGGACTCTCCCCTATCTGGAGGAGACCTCCTATACGGGACTGATCGTGAGTCTCGACAACAAGAGCAGCAATAACGGGGCGACGCTGAAGGCAGGTCTGATGACCGACCCCGATGTGGCGTCGACCTTCACCGAGCTGGCCTCTTTTCCCACTGTTGCGGGAGCGTGGGCGCACCACCATGTGTCGCTGACGGGCCACGAGGCGCAGGGTCACTACCTGGCGCTGAAGAGCAGCAGCGGAACCCTCCAGGTGCGTAACCTCCGTATCAGCCGCGGTGAGGCTTACGACCTGACGGTGGAGGATGAGAGTGCTACGTCGGCCACGCTGCAGTGGAGCGAGACGGGTGTGGTGGACAGCATGAGAGTGGAAGTGACGCCGCAGGGTGGCGGCCAGACCGTCGGCTATGTGGTGACCGACACCACGCTGACGCTGACGGGCCTCACGGCGGGCACCACCTACAGCTATGTCGTCACGCCCTACAACGGGGCGTCGGCGAGGAACTGCTCGTCGCTCGACGGCAGCTTCGTCACGCTGCACCAAGACCTCCAGGAGGGCTGGTGCGAGCGCTTCCTCTACAGCAACAGCGGCATTCCCACGGGCTGGCGTTTGGTCGGCGGCGGCGACGGGGCCACAGGGATAGTGACCTATTCGGGCAGCCGCTGGCTGAACCTTTCGTCGACGGGCTCGGAGGCCACGGTGGTGGCGATGCCGAGTGCCGCGACGGCGGTGAACGGCCTGCAGCTGCGCCTCGAGACGGTGGCCCCCAACGGCATTCCCGAAGGGAGCATGCTCATCGCGGGTGTGATGACCGACGCGGGAGATGTGACGACGTTCACACCCTGCGACACGGTGTATCCCGTTGCCAGCCGCAGAGTCTGCATACTGGACCTCGGAAGCTACAGCGGCAGCGGCCGTGTGATAGCGTTGAAATATATCTCGGGCTCGGGCGCGAGCAGCGTTTATGTCACCAACCTAGGTCTCGCCGCCGAGCAGGTGGGCGAGCCTATGGCCAGCGAGGTAACGAACCACAGCGTGAGGCTGACGTGGTCGGGTGCACAGCAAGTGAAGATACGTGTAGGCAGCGACCCGTGGGTGAGCTTCACGGGGCAGCCCGTGGCGGGTGGGCGCTGGAGTGCCGTGATTACGAACCTCAGTGCGGGATCCGACCACAACTTCTACATCATCCCCGCCAGCGGCGACAGCGAGAGCGACTGCCAGAGGGTGAGCGTGACGGCGCGGACGATGCTGGTGGCGATGGAGGTGCCGCTGTGCTATGGTTTTGAAGACTATTATTCCAACACAGGACTGTCTGTGGGCTGGCTGCGTCCCTATGGCAGCTACCCCGTGTCGCAGACCGGCACCCGCCACAGCGGCTCGCGTGCGCTGCAGTTCTACGCCAGCCAGAGCCACTGCATGGGTGTATCGCCCATGATCGAGGAGAGCACCCTGGAGGGGTTCTATGTCTCGTTCTACCACAACGCCCCTGCGGGCAGCGTGTGGGAGGTGGGAGTGATGTCGTCGTCCGACGACACGGCGAGTTTCACGCTGGTAGGCGCGGTGAGCGGCACCGGCAGCTGGGCACGCAGCGAGGTGCTGCTGAGCGGCGTGCCGGCGACAGACCGATTCATTGCCTTCCGCTTCCGTTACACGGATGGTACGGGCTACGGTTACCTCGACGACCTGATGCTGCAGCGCTGCGCGATGCCTGTGCTGACGCTGGACAACCCCCACAGCCACTCCCTCGACGTCAGCTGGACGGGAGGAGGCGAGATATGGCTCGAGTGGGGCTCATCAAACTATAACATGCAGCGGCGGCGTGTGAGCAACTCGCCCTACACGCTGACGGGTCTGTCGAGTTCGACGAACTATACCGTGCGTGCCTGGTCCATCTGCGGCACCGACAGCCTCTTCGAATGCCACAAAGTGGAGGCGGAGCTGCAGACGCTGCCCGAACCGCTGAGTCTCACCTACTGCCAGCATTTCGACGGTTACGCGATACCCGACGACTGGAGCTATCAGGGACCCATAAGCTCTGTCTACTATGGTGTGACCGGCCGCTCGGTGCAGATGGCCTGCTATCCGACATCGCCGTCGTTGTTCATCATGCCCGAGGTCGATGTCAGCGACGCCTGCAACGATATCAGCACCGTGTATGTGCGCTTCAGCGTTTACAAACTCTCCTCGAGTGGCACCCTTGAAGTGGGTACCGTCAGCGACCACAGCCGCGGGATGGAGACCTTCGGAGCGCTGCATACCATCGACCTCTCTTCCTTGCCGCCGGCCACGTGGGTCGACACCGTCGTAGGCATTCCCATCGCCCTGGTGGACGGGGGCTTCATAGCCTTCCGTCTGAGCGGGCCGGCAGGCATCTACCTCGACGATGTGTGTGTCGCCTATTGTATGGGCGCCAATGCCAGGATTATTGAACAGACCGCCACCTCGGTGACAGTGGAATGGGGCGGCTACGGAGCCTCGGGCCTCAATATCTCTTGGAACGGCGGCAGTGCCACCGCCACCACCAGTCCCTACACCGTCACGGGCCTCAACCCCAACCAGAACTACACCTTCCACTTCACGCTCAACTGTGGCTGCAATGTCTACGGCCACTGCATCGGCGAGGGCTGCGGCACCGGCAGCAGCGTCCTGCAACCCGCCGAACCCATGGAGATACCCAACTGCTACTCGTTGGACGAAAGCGGCTTCCCGGAATCGTGGCGCCGCTTCGGCAGTCCCTACAGCAACTATCCGCGGACAACCACCAGCCGCCACTACAGCGGCGCTCGCTCCCTCGACTTCTACACCTCCTCGGGCAATCCCTCCACCGTGGTGCTCGAGCCTGTGGCCGATACTGTGGGAACCCTCGTTGTCAGCGGCCACCTCTACTGTTCCAATGTCGACGCCACCACGGGACCTCGCTTCCTGGTGGGTCTTTATAACAGCCAGTTCGACAACGGCACCTTCACGCCTGTCGACGACATCACGCTGGACGCCGTCGACCACTGGGAGAGTTTCCATGTGGTGATTACCCGTGATATGAGGCAGACGGCAGGAGCCGACTACATAGCCCTGCGCTTCTCACCCACGAGCACCTACCACCTCTACCTCGACGACCTCTCGGTCTCCACCTGCGGCGTCAGTCCCATCACCAGCGACGGCGACGACATCACCGTCACCACCCTGGGCGACGCTACGCACTATCTGCTCAGCATCCACAACAACGAGGACAGCACCTACCGCGAGCTCACCCTCGACGGTGGCACGCGGAGCTTGGCCTCCATCGGCCTCTCGCCCGACACCGCCTACACCCTCGTGGCACATCCCCTCTGCGCCGACAGCACGGCCTTCGTCTGCAACGAGGAGAGCCTCGTCATCGGACAGCATATCGCGCTGCCCTACTGCCACGACTTCAACAACGACGGCATCGACCCCATGGGGTGGCAAGTGTTGAGCCACAACGACGGCCGCTACCCGCGCGTGGAGAATGGCCACTACGTGATGAAGCCCAACAGTAACGACCCGGATAACAACGACAGGGTGATGCTGCCCGCACTCACGGGGCACACCCTCGGGGGAGTACAGGTCAGGCTCACCATGAGCACCAGCAGTGCCGACCGCAGCTACGTCGAACTAGACTTGGGCTACTACAGCGGCGGAACTTTCCGCACGCTGGCCTTTCTGACCAACACCAATAACACGGAGACCCACTTCGTCACCCTGCCCGACTGCAGTGCACGGCAGCTTGTGCTGCGAGCCGCCTCCTACTCGGGATCCCGCACCATCAACATCGACGACCTGCAGCTCTCCGCCTATCCCGAGCCCATTGGCGTATGGGAGTTAAAGACGGGTAGCCGCTGGCAGCACCTCCGCTGGGACACCATTGGTGGCGTCTCGCGCTATCATGTGGAATGGGGACCCAAAGGTTTCACCCCAGGCAGCGGCACCGTTGTCTACAGCGACAGCTGCCACCTCTGTCTTGGTCCTCTCACCCCCAGCACGCACTACCAGTACTACTTCCTCGACACCCTCGGCAACCGCTTCTGCTACCCGAGGGAGTTCACCTCTATGGACGCGCCCGTGGATCTCACCTACTGCGAACCCGCACAGCGCAGCCTTAACAGCAACAGTCTATACATCCTCCCCGAGGTCGAGCTTCCCGTCTCGCAGCTGACGTTGCTGCTCGACTGGCGGACGGGTGCCAGCGGCCGCCTCGAGGTGGGAGCCGTCAGTAACATCAACAACAACGGAACCTTCCAGGCCGTCGACACTCTCTACCCAGTCTCCACTTCCGAGTTCCAGCGCTCCGCCATCAGCCTCTCCTCCTATAGTGACACCGGCCATTTCGTGGCGCTGCGCTTCGTCGGAGCCTCGGGCTACATCCGAAACCTCTCGCTGCAGTCGGTACCGCAGCCGGAGTTCCATGTGCTCAACAGCAGCACCATCGAGGTCGTCCCGCAGGACAGCACCGACTTCAACGTCCGCGTAAGTTCCAGTGCCGACGGCACCGATACTATTTACCGTATCACTCCTAATTCATCACCCCTCACTCATCACTCCTCACTCATCACTAACCTCACCCCCTATACGCAGTACAATCTCTACGTGATGGACACCCTGTCCACCAGTACCTGCGCGCTGCCTGTCACGCTGCGCACGCACCTCGACATCGCCGCGCCTTACTGCACATCACTCACTTCTCTTCCCAACGGCTGGAACCTCGCGGGACGCTACCGCGTGATGCCCTATATCCTCAGCGACAATGCCGTCAACCTCCACCTCTATGCCACCACCAAGGGCACCGTCACCCTCGGCACCCTGCGCACCCTCTACGACACCGCCAGCTTCTCTCCACTCTCCACTCTCCACTACCCATTACCCACTACCTGCTATTTCCGCATCGACAGCACGCAGTGGATCACCGACAGCGCCCACCGCTATCTGGCCTTCCGCTACGATGATGGCGCTGCCGCCGTCTCCGACATCGTCGTGCAGACCGTTCCGCGGCCGCAGTTTGCCGTCGAGAGCAGCCACACCATCTCCGTCACCTCGCCGGCAGGCGAGAGCCTCGACTATTGGGTCGAGGTCTGCCACGCGGGCGGCCTCCAGGGCAGCGGCATACTGCACCATATAGTCAGTAGCGGGCAACAAGGAGCAGGTAGCAACACCTACCTCATCACAGACCTCGACATGTTCACCCCCTACGACCTCTATGTGCTGGCCGACTCGGGGCAGGTCACCTGCGCGCCGCCCGTGAGGTTGCAGACCCATCTGGACATCTATCCTCCCTACTGCGAGACCCTGGGACCCGCCACCGAAGGCTGGTACAGCGAAGGACGCTTCCGCGTGATGCCCTATACCGACGTTGACACGATGACCTCGGTATATGTCACCTTCCGCTCACGCGGCGACCTCGCCATCGGCTCGCAGAGTACACTCACCGACACCGCTAGTTTCTCTACACTCTCCACTTTCCACTCTCCACTCTCCGGCGACTGGGAGGAGCACACCGTGCGTCTGGCCGACTATGCCGACTCCATTGCCGCGCGCCACTATATAGCCTTCCGCGGCGGCGAGCTGCAGAGTGTCTACCTGCACCAGTGCCCCGTGCCCGCGGCAACGCTGACAGCGTATAACGAGGTCACCTTCACGCTGCCCGACGACGAGACTCCGGACTACTGGATAGAAATATCTGCAGGCGGGACGCCTGCGTACCCAAGCGGGGAGATTGTCCATGCCACCACGAATCCCTTCGTTATTGGAGGACTCGAGCAGAACACCCCCTATGCGTTCCGCTACCGCTGCGACAGTGCCACCGCCACCTGTTTGCCGCCGGCAAACATCCTCACCGGCGTGCTCATGGAGGTGCCCCACTGCGCGCCGCTGAACGGCTACACCTTCCGTGCCTCGTCGACGCTGCCCGCGGGATGGTTCACCCTTGAGGCTGCCGCCGGCACGCGCTACGCCATCATGCCCATCATCGACCTCGACAGCATCTATCCCGTCTATCTGCGTATGCGCTACCGCATCCCACAGGCCGGAACCGCCCTCGAGGTAGGTGTGATGGACAGCCCCTACAACGAGAACACCTTCACGCATGTGGCCACCTATTCGGATGTTGCAGGACAGAACATGGAAGCCATCCTCAGCCTGGCCACCTATCGCGGCGCGGGCCTCTACCTGGCCTTCCGCGCAATAGGCAGCAACCCCCAGAATGTCGTCCTCGACAACGTCGAATTGCAGACCGTACCCTTCGCCGACTACCTGCTTGTGGGCCACAACAGTGTCCTCGTCACCGCCCCCGATATGCCGCAACCTGTCGACAGTTTTTATATCAGCTACAGTTCATCAGCGGGTAGCGGTTCTGTCCTCGTCGACACCCTGCCGCAGCTGGTCACGGGCCTCGACCCCGACGCCACCTATCACTTCTCACTCCTCTCTCTCCAATCTCCACTCACCACTTGCGTCCCCTCCGTCGAAGTCAACACCACGCACCTAGACACCACGCCGATCTGCGGCCTCCAGGTCAACCTCTATACCTCGGCCCCCTTCTGGCTGGGTCCCGAGCTGGCAGATCCCGACATCTCGACACTCATCCTCCGTGCCGATGTTAGCTCCAGTACCGCGGGGCTGCGCCTCGTGGTGGGTACTATGCATGTGCGCAACAGCGACACCTCGTTCCACCCCCTCGACACCCTCATCCTCAACTCTTCACTCTCCTCTATCCACTCCTCACTCAGTCGCTGGAACCACCACGGTCGCTTCCTGGCCCTCAAACTGCTGCCCAACCCGGCCACCCAGACACTCAGCTACTCAGCCACCCTCTCCAACCTCTCCCTCGACCACTGTCTGCCGCCGCAACAGGCCTCCGTCGCACTGCTGCGCCATAACATCGTGCGCGTCGACGCCGCTGATGCCGACCTGAGCAGAGAGCTCTGGCTCGAGTACGGGGCCGCGGGCTTCACGCCCGGCAGCGGCACCATTGTGCGCTGCGACAGCCTGCCCATGGACCTCACCCTGGCCAACAGCACCGACTATGAGTTCATCCTCCGCTGCGACAGCCTCGGAGGCTTCTGCCTGCCGAGACAGAGCATACGCACCCTCGACGCCCCGCCGGCCCTCGCCTGGTGTGAGGACTTCGAAGAGAGTACCCTCGGCACGCTACCCTCTAGCTGGCGCACCGTGTCGCCCCTCAACAACGCGCAGGACATCAAGCTTGTGAGCTCCCGCAGCCACACGCCCTCGAAGTCGCTCTACTTCAACAGCACCCTCGGCCACTCGAACATCGTCGTCCTTCCCGACCTTGGACGCGACACCCTCCGCGGGCTCTCCCTCTCGTTATGGATGAATTCCGCCGGCAACGGCCGCCTCGAGGTGGGCGTCATCTCCGATGCCTCGGACCCCGAGACCTTCTATCCCCTCAAGACCTTCATCTGCTCCGGCAGCAACCGCTGGGAGCGCCAGCTGATGGACTTTGCCGATGCACCCGACAGCGCCTACTTCATAGCAATGCGCTGCAACGGTATGAGCGGCGACAACCGCTTCTGGGTCGACGATATCTTCATTTCCGAATGTGGTGCCAACAGTCTGCATGTAACCAACGTGCAGGCCGACGAGATCACCCTCGCCTGGCGTCAGACCGGCAACCCCGCCATCACCGTCGAGGTGGTCCCCGACAATGGTACCTCTTGGACCATCGACCTCACCGACTCAGCCGCTCAGACACTCAGCTCCTCGGCCTCTCAGATACTCCCCGTCTCCGGCCTCACACCCCTCACCAACTACACCTTCTACTTCTCCTCGCTCTGTGACGAGGGCGCCGGCTACTGCACCTCCAACTACTTCGACACCTGCCAGGTGTTCACCCCTGCCGGCGGCTCCGAGTGCATCGACCCCACCAACCTCAACGCCGCCTACACCTCTTGCTTCTACGGCACCTATGGCAACCCCTACTCCCACACCGGCGTCGTCAACTATGGCTACGTCTCACCCTACAGCCGCCACACCGTCCACTACGACCTGACGGAGCTCGACCCACGCACGGGCAACCAGCTCTCCACCGTGCCGCCGGGAGCCGTTGCCTCCGTGCGCTTGGGTAACTGGAGTTCCTCCATGAGCGCCCCCGAGGCCGAGTCTATCGTCTACGGCATCACCGTCGACACCCTCGCCTTCGACCTTCTCATCATGCAGTATGCCGCCGTCCTCCAGGACGCCCTCCACGACCCCAAGGACCAGCCGCGCTTCAGCCTCGATCTCCTCGACGACCAGATGCACGTCATCGATAGCAACTGCGGACGCGCCGACTTCATAGCCAACTACCAGATGGGCTGGAACGAGGCCGACAACAATGTCCTCTGGAAAGACTGGACGACCGTCGGTTTCGACCTCTCGCCCTATGCCGGCCAGACCGTCTACGTTCGCCTTACTACCCGCGACTGCAATGAGGGCTCGCACTACGGCTATGCCTACTTCACCCTCCGCTGCGGCAACAAGCGCGTCGTCGCCAGCGGCTGCGGCATCATCGCCGACAACGAGTTCACAGCCCCCTCGGGCTTCAACTACCGCTGGTACTCCTCCAGCAACCCCTCAGCCACCCTCACCGACGAGCAGTCTATCGTCGTACCCTCGAACAACGACGTGACCTACTACTGCACCCTGTCGTTCATCGACAATCCCTCGTGCGCTTTCGACATCAGCGCTTTCGCGGGCATCCGCTTCCCGCTGGCGCTCGTCGAGCCACAGGTGGAGCTGGCGCCCTGCAGCTTCGTTGTGGGCTTCAACAACCGCAGCACGATCTCGTCGGACGGCATCACCCCCGTGGGCACGGGTGAGCCCTGCGAGACGGCCCTCTGGGACTTCGGCAACGGACAGGGCTCCTCGTCCTACCACGCGTCGGCAGCCTACAGCGCCCCCGGCACCTACTATGTGACCCTGGTGAGCGGCATTGCGGGCGACGAATGTCTCGACACCCTGGTGCTGCCCCTCACCCTGGCGTTTCCCGAGACGGGGCTGCGTATGGTGGGGCGTGAGGAGCGCTGTCTGAACGACGCCCCCGACACGCTGGAGCTCTACAACGTGGCGGCGCCCTTGAGCGACCCGCTGTGGACGGCGGTGGATAGTGCCATTGTGGGCACGCACCTGCTGCGCCACTACCGCCATGTGGTGGACAGTGCGAGCTACGCCCCGGGCAGCTACACGCTGAGCGTGGAGGCTGAGGACAGCGTGGGGTGCACGCAGACCGTAAGCCACTCGTTCACGGTGCATCCGGTGTATAGAGAGTACGACACGCTAGACCTGTGCTCGCTGCGCTTCCCCTACTCGTGGCGGGACACGACGCTGAACCCAGCAGTGACACAGGCACTCAGTCACACGGTCACTCAGTTACACAGACAGACCGCGGGCGGCTGCGACAGCATCCTCACCCTCGACCTGCACGTCTACCGCAACAGTGACTACACGAAGCGCGACACGGCCTACGACGCCGTGTGCGACAACCGTTCGTACTACTTCTCCGACAGCCTGCTGACGCCTGGAGCCGCCCCGGGCCACCCGCTAGGGGCTACCAGCTATCTATTCCACTATACCGACTCGCTGTTTAGTTCTATCGGCTGCGACTCGCTGAGCACGATCGAGCTGACGGTACATCCCACCTACGACGACCACCTGTACGACACGGTCTGTTCGAACCACACGTACACCTGGGGCACGCCGCAGCGCGAGATGGTGGCTGTGGACAGCGTGGTGGTCCACACCCACGCCCACGACACAGCCACGGGCTACCAGGTGGCGGCTACGGGCTATTCCTTTACCGACTCGCTGTTGTCGGTTCACGGCTGCGACTCGCTCTCGTCGCTGCACCTGGAGGTGCTGCCGACTTACGACCTGCACTTCAGCGACACGATCTGTAGTAATGAATGGGTGACAGGCAGCAGAGAGTGGGTGGCGCACAGCTATCCCTTCGAGAACGCCGCCTACGCCGCCACGGGCACCTACCCCCACCTGTTCTCCACGCTCCCCTCACCGCTCTCCCCTCAGCCACTCGGCTGCGACAGCATACGGACGCTGCACCTGAAGGTCTATTCCACCTACGACATACACCTGTACGACACCATCTACGATGGCGACGAATACATGTTTGAAGGGAGGTCGTACAACGCCACCGGGCACTACCCCCACCTGCTGGCCTCGAGCCACGGCTACGCAGGCTTCTCGCCTGGATTACAGCCCGCCACGAGCTGCGACAGCCTCCGCACGCTGCACCTGCAGTGCAACCGCCGCACGTTCATCGACACGGTGGTCTGCCAGAACGGGCTGCCGGTGAGATGGCACGGAGGACGCCTCTTCAGCAACGATGGCGGCAGCCGGATGGGGAGGATGCAGGTGCTGCGCGACACGCTGCATCTGCGTGGTGTCGGCGGCGTAGACTCGCTGCTCGTGATGACGGTGATTGCGCGCGACACGGCGGCGACCGTCGACATGGTCCATACGTGCGACTCTCTCATCTGGCAGCATACGCCCGATACAACCTATCGTGTGAGCACGGACGAGCCCTACAAGTACCTCATGCAGCTCTCGTCTTTCGACACCACAGGCCTCTACACCCAGCAGCCTGCCCCCCACCTCGCGCCGTTCACCATTCATCACTCACCATTCAACATTCAGTGTGACTCCGTGCGCCACCTGCAGCTGACGGTGGACTACACCCACTATGCCACCGACTACCGCATCGCCTGCGACAGTCTCCAGTGGCCCATGGATGCTAGCGGCTACCCGATATCGGCTACCCGCTACTACTACCGCGACACCCTCGGCGTCCCCGGCTCCTTGGGCTCGCACCGTGCCGTGGGGCCCGTCGACACGCTGCTCACCGTCGGTGGCTGCGACTCGGTGGTCAACCTCGACCTCAACGTCCACTATGCCACCTTTGAGGGCGTCATCGACACCTTCTGCTACGACCGCCTCTACCGCTGGCGCGAGCACATCGTGGGCGACACGGCGGACCTCTACACCACGCACCACTACGACCTCGCCGATACCCTGCAGACGCACACCTTCACACATCGTTCAACACCCCTCACCATCACCTGCGACTCCATTCTGGCGATCCAGCTGACGCAGATGGCGCGCCCGCACCTGAGCATCGTCGACAGCATCGACTGCCGTTGGGAGCACTACCGCCTGAAGCTGAGCACGGATGTGCCGTACTTCAAGTGGACAGCCTCTACCGGCCACCAGTTGCCGGCCACCCTCTGGTCTACGGAAGACAGCGTCGTCGATGTCAGCCCCACGGAGAACACCTTGTACCGCGCCTATGTCGACTACCACGAGACGCCGCTCTGTCCCGTCAGCGACAGCCTCTGGCTGAGGCCCATCGTCGTGCCGCAGGCACTGATGCAGGTCAACCCCGAGGCACTGCGCTACAATGCCGCCTCTTTCGACGCCTACGACATTTCCATCCCCGACCCGCGCAGCATCCACCCCGGCGACGAGGAACTCTGGACACGCACCTGGCTCGTCGACTATGAGGAGCAGGAGGAGCAATCGCGCCACTACCACTCCGAGGTGGAGGACTTCCTCACCCATGCCGACACGCTGTATATGTCGCTGCGCGTCTTCAACGGCCAGTGTCCCGACACCGCCACGAAGCCCCTGCCCATCCTGCGCGTGGCCATCTTCGCACCCAACATCTTCACACCCGACGAGAACACGAATAACCGCTTCATCATCGTCACTCGTGGCGTCATTGACGCGCAGCTCTATATCTACAACCGCGAGGGTCTGCTGGTCTACCAGACCGACGACCTCGAGCGCGGCTGGAACGGCGTAGCCCTCGACGGCACACGCTGCCAGCAGAGCGCCTACGTCTGGCGCATGATCTACCACGCCATCGACCACCCCGAAGAAGAGCAGTCCGAGGTGGGCACGGTGACCTTGGTGAGGTAATGATTAACGGGTAGTTAAAGTAGTTAAAGGTAGTTAAAGTAGTTAAAGGTAGTTAAAGGTAGTTAAAGGTAGTTAAAGTAGTTAAAGGTAGTTAGCTCGCTTCGCTCGCTTGGGTAGTTAAAGGACAATAGCACCTGCAGCAAACAATGATTGCGCAAGACCTCATTTGTCCTCTTGGTGAGGTAATGATTAACGGGTAGTTAAAGGTAGTTAGCTCGCTTCGCTCGCTTGGGTAGTTAAAGGACAATAGATCCTGCGGCAAACAATGATTGCGCAAGGCCTCATTTGTCCTTTAACTACCTTTAACTACCTTTAACTACCAACTAAAATTACCTAACGATAATCTCGTCGGTGAAGAGATAGGAGGGCTGGCCGGGGGCGGGATGCCACGAGGGCAAGGGGCCGGGGTTGGGGACCACGACACGGAGAAAGCGGGTGATCGGAGGCATCTCAATGAAACCCTTTTTCTTAACGAACCTTGACACAAAGGTCTCCAAGGAATAGTGCTTCAGGCGCATGCCGGTCTCGCGGGGATCCATGTCGAAAGGTTCTGTGTAAAGTTGCTGCCACTGCTGTCCATCGTCAGAGATAAAGAGACGGATTTCGGTGGGGGCGAGAATCCAGTCGAAGGTATTCTGCATGAAACGCATGGAGACCTCGTGGATTTCGCGCGGAGTGCCAAAGTCGATGACGGCATCGATGCTGTCGCCCCAGTAGCCCTGCCAGTGGCCGTCGGCATAGGTGGTGTTGGAACCCAGCTGACCGTCGATGAGGGCGTTCTCTCCCCCACCGCTGTAGATGGACTTATAGGTGGAGTAAGGGGTGTTGAGGGTGATTTTGGCGCCCATAGCGAGGTGGCTCAACAGGTATTGCTCGGAGATAACGCCCTCGCCATATTCATTATAGGCAATGGCCTTGATGGTAGCGGAACGTTCCAGCGGGAAGGGACCTTCGTATTTTGTCGAGGAAGCCGTTGGCTCCGAGCCATCGAGAGTGTAGTAGATGGGTCGGTCGTCATAGAGGGTTTTCAGTTTCACCATCGGAATACTTTGAGTATTCTGATTATTCTGAATAATCTGAGCAAAGACGTGACGGTCAAGTTCAAGAACTTCACGGGCGAGGTCGTCGTAGCGATTGCAGACGATATAGCGCTCATACTCGCCGTTCTCCTGATCCCAGAGTCGGAGGTATTCGCGCTTGAGGTCAAAAAGTGTCTTCAAGTAACTTTGACAATCGCCTTCCACGTTAGGAAAGACAACACCTCCTCCCGAGAGTTTCCATGGGATATCCATTCGGAGATTACACTTCTCGGCGGTGGCTTTCATACGCATCAAAGCATAGTGGACATGCGGGTTGGCAGCGGAATCAACATAGAAAGTATCCACCAGATGCATCACATAGTCAATTCTGTCCCGCATTTCCTTGCCGATGTTTTCGGGGTTGATGTTGAGGAGGGGTTCCATCAGGGCTGCGGAGGTGTACCAGTCGGCAATCAGCGGATTGCTCTCGAGGGCACCCATCTCGTAGAGGGTGTTGACGTTGACTATGTTCTTAGCATTGTAGAACAGTCGCTCGAAGTTCTGGTTGAACTGTTTTTCGCGGCGTTTGAACTCCTCAGGGTCATCGGTCTTGATGGGGTTCCACGCCATCTCGGCGCTCCAGAAGAGGCCGTGCCAGCAATTGTCGAAGAGGGCTTCGCCGTTGTCGTCCCAGCAGGTGTTCATCAAGCCCTCGGCACCGTTCTTGTATCCGTCCCTCGCCAAGTTGGCGATGTTCTTCATGTAGCGGTAAGGATTGGGAATCATATTGCTGCTGTGACTCAGCGACGGCGCCACCCAGAAGGGCGTACCATTTTCCTTGAACGGCCGTATCAGGTGGTCGTAGCTGTCCAGCGGCTCATAGGCCCACATGATGTAGGTCATATCCTTCGGCAACTGCTTCATCATCGCCGGGTTCTTGGCCACGATGTCGCCCCACATGGCGATGCGAGGGGCATCGGGAGCAACTGTATCATTAATTTCATCTGTACCCTCCCATTGATCCCAATGATAGGTGTTTATCATGTTGTAGCAACGGTTGATGAAGTCCACATACACTTGGTCGGCACCAAGACTGTCCACCAACTTCTTGGCGCGGCCGGTGCCCAATTGCTCAGTCTCGTCACAGTTGATGATGAAGAAGGGCGAGGTGGGGATGCGATTATAGGCAGCGGCGATACGTTTTTTGAGGAAATCATATGTAGCCTCAACCGAGGGATTGAAGTTCAGCTTGCTGTCCATCATGTACTGATAAAACGGGATACGGAGGGTCTTCTCGGCATGCGCGAAGAGCTGCAGATTGATTACCTCGTCGGGGAGCGGCCTGCACTCGGCGGCATAGGCAGGTGCCAGGTCGGGGAACTCCTTCTGGTACAGCGTATGCTCGGTATAGTAGTTGCTGAAATTGTACTTCAGCGCATGCAACACCTCGTACTGCTTCTGGCGGTAGGCCGCGTGCGGCACCGGCCCGCGGCTGATGTCGTCCATCCAACCGCGGTACTTATATGCCGGCCAGTCGGTGATGGTGCAGCAGGGAATGGCGGCGCCATAGAGACGCTGGAGCTGATCCAGCGTGAGATGGGCGTTGCGCAAGCCTTCCTCGCCGACATAGCGGATGGTCACCTGCCTTCTACTGATGATAAGCTGATAGGCTTGGTCGATGTTGGCTTCTACTGGGAGAGTGTCGACTTTCTGCGATTTAATCTTCTTTGGGTACGAAGGAGCTTGTGACTCTGACAATTTCACCCTCTGCGGCGTGGGTATCAGACCGAGGTTGACTCGTTCCTGCGCGGCAGTGTTCAGAGTGAAGGCCAGCAGAAAGACTATTACAATTCGTTTCATACACTTACATAATAAATAAAACATTTGTCCCCTTCACTCCTTCTCACTCCCCCTTCACTCCCCTCTCACTCCCTTTCAACTCTACTTCAAGCAATCCAAGTAGCGGTGGATGGTCTCCTCGATGCCGAGGTAGAGGGCGTCGCTGATAAGGGCGTGGCCGATGCTCACTTCGTCGCACCAGGGAATCTGCTGATGGAAGTAGGTGAGGTTTTCCAAACTGAGGTCGTGTCCGGCATTGAGGCCGAGACCGCAGTCACGGGCCACCTTGGCGGCCTCCACGAAGGGCTTGATGGCCTCCTCGCGGCCGGCAGCGTAACGGCTGGCATAACTCTCGGTGTACAGCTCCACACGGTCGGTGCCGGTCTTCGCGGCCATCTCAATCATCTGCGGATTGGCGTCGATGAAGATGCTCACACGGATGCCGCACTGTTTGAACTCCTTGACGACATCACACAAATAGTCCTGATTCTTCACGGTGTCCCAGCCGGCATTGCTGGTCAGCACCCCTTCGGCGTCCGGCACCAGCGTCACCTGGGCAGGACGGATCTCCTTCACCAAGTCGATGAAGCCGTAGGGCTTGCTCTTTGAGACACCCTTAGGGTTGCCTTCAATATTATACTCCACGCCGATAAGCGGCTTGATCGCCAATGCGTCAGCATAGCGGATATGGCGCTCGTCGGGCCTCGGGTGCACCGTGATACCCTGCGCACCGAAACGTTCGCAATCCTGCGCAAATTTTAACACATCAGGGGTGTTTCCGCCACGCGCATTACGGATGGTGGCCACCTTGTTGATATTGACACTGAGTTTTGTCATTATTTTTTTCTTTTTTATGGGTAGTTAACGTAGTTAAAGGACAAATGATGGCTGACGCGGTCCGTGTTTGTTGCCAATTGGTGTAGTCATTGTTCGCTGCTGGTGCTATTGGCCTTTAACTACCCATGCGAGCGAAGCGAGCTAACTACCTTTAACTACTTTAACTACCACTAATTTATCTACTTTAACTACTACTAACTTCTCCAACTTCCTTATTTCAATTTAAATTCCTTCTTTATCGCCTCGACCATGTCGAGTTTCTCCCAGCCGAAGAACTGCACCTTCTTGGTGTGCTTGCGGCCGTCGGCGTCGTAGAGGACGACGGTCTCCTCCTTGGGGTCGCGGCCCATGTGGCCGTAGGCGGCGGTGCGGCGGTAGATGGGGTTCTTCAAGCCGAAGCGCTGCGTGATGGCATAGGGGCGCATATCGAAGAGCTTCTCCACACGCTTGGCTATCTCGCCGTCGGTAAGTTTTACTTTCGCGGTGCCGTAGGTATTTACATAGAAGCCTACAGGCTCGGCCACGCCGATGGCGTAGGCCACCTGCACGAGCACTTCGTCGCAGAGTCCCGCAGCCACCATATTCTTGGCGATATGGCGCGTGGCGTAGGCCGCCGAGCGGTCGACCTTCGAGGGGTCTTTGCCGCTGAAGGCGCCACCACCGTGGGCACCGCGGCCACCGTAGGTGTCGACGATAATCTTGCGGCCCGTGAGGCCGGTGTCGCCGTGGGGACCGCCGATGACGAACTTACCCGTGGGGTTGACAAACAGCTTGTAGTCCTTCTTTTCGAAGAGGGCGCGGTTCTTGGCGTTGATGCGCTTGAGCACACGCGGTATCAGTATCTCGCGCACGTCCTTCTCAATCTGCTTGAGCATGCGGCGCTCGGTGTCGAACTCGTCGTGCTGGGTGGAGAGCACGATGGTGTCGACGCGAAGCGGACGGTGGTCGTCGCTGTATTCGATGGTAATCTGACTCTTGGCGTCGGGACGCAGATAGGTCATCACCTTGCCCTCCTTGCGTATCTTGGTGAGTTCCTGCAGGAGGATATGGGCCAACGTGATGGGCAGCGGCATGTACTCGCGCGTCTCGTTGCAGGCGTAGCCGAACATCATGCCCTGGTCACCGGCACCCTGCTCTTCCTCACGCTTGCGGCTGACACCCTGGTTGATGTCGCCACTCTGGCCGTGGATGGTGGAGAGGACGGCGCACGACTCAGACTCGAACTTGTACTCGCCCTTGGTGTAGCCTATCTCCTTGATGACGTCGCGCACGGTCTCCTGGATATCGACCCAGCCGTTGCAGGTCACCTCGCCGCTGACGACGGCAAGACCCGTGGTTACCAGCGTCTCGCAAGCCACATGGCTCTCGGGGTCGCGGCGGAGGAATTCGTCGAGCAGCGCATCGCTGATCTGGTCGGCCACCTTGTCGGGATGGCCCTCACTGACACTTTCTGAAGTGAAAAAATAACTCATAATTACATTACTTTTAACTGTTAATACTTTGTTTTAACAGTGAAAAGATTGTACTGAAATTGCCGTTGAATTAGTGCTTTAGCATTTTTTCAAGTGGTTGCAATCATTACAAATCTATCCACATTTGCGGTTGCAAAAATACAACTTTTTTCGGCAACAGCAAAAAGAAAAAACGAAAATACCCATTATTAAGGATGGCGATACCCACCTCTCACCTTTCACCTCTCACCTTTCACCTTCTTGTAGTGGCAGGCCAGTAGGTTTCCGTCGTCGTCGTAGAGGTGCAGGCCGGAGCCTTCGCAGTAGCGCCACACCTTGCAGCCCTTGCACTGGCCTTTCTTGGCCCAGCTTCGGTCACGCATCACCTGGAAGCGGTTCTGCCAGACGTCCCAGAAGTCGTCGCGGTAGATATTGCCCTGGTCCATGTGGCTGCGCACCGAGGTGCAGCCGCTGATGGCACCGTCGCAACGTATCGAGGCCACCTCGACACCACTGCGGCAGTAGAAGAAATGGTCACGAACCTTCTGCTCGTAAGGGCCGAGGAAACCCTCGCAGGCGTAGCTAACATCGATGATTGCTTGATTGCTTGATTGCTTGATTGCTTGAGTATTCTTTTCGCGACAGTCGCGGATAAAATCGAGAAGGCCACAGAACTGCTCGTCGCTCAGTTGCAAGTCTGGGTTGTTGGCGGCACGGCCCATGGGGAAGATGCTGAACAAGCGCCAGGCGGGAACGCCGAGTGAAACGAGGAAATTCCTGAACTCGTGTAGATGTGGATAGCTCTGTGGATTGACGCAGGTGACGACATCCCAGAGGAGGTCTTTCTGCTGGGCAAGCAACTTGATGGCCTGTGTGGCCTTCTCGAACGACTGCGGATGGCGGCGAATCCAGTTGTGCTGCTCCTCAAAGCCGTCGAGGCTGACAGTAATGGAGTGCATACCGCTGGCCATCAAAGAGTCGAGCCGTTTCTCGTCCAAGAGAAAACCATTGGTCACCAGTCCCCAGGGGTACTCGCGGCGATAAAGTTCGAGACCCACCTCTTCGAGGTCGTCGCGCAGCAGCGCCTCGCCACCGGTGAAAATAACAAAAGTCTTATGGGGGTCAACATGAGGGGTGATGGTGTCAATGACGCGGAGGAAATCCTCCGCAGGCATGTCCTTCACGGAAGGCTGCATCTTACAGTCGCTGCCACAGTGGCGGCAGCTCATATTGCATCGCAGCGTACACTCCCAGAAAAGCGTCCGCAACGGGTGCAACTGCTCGTTGGTGTGACGCAGCGAACGCTGCAGCTCTAGACCTATACGTTGTTTGAGGGAGAGGCTCATCTTTTTTGATAAGAAGCCCTAGGCTTTCCCAGGCAATCCTAGGCGATCCTAGGCTTCCCTAGGCGATCCTAGGTAATCCCTATTTTCCTTCCAGTTTAATCTCCACCTCTTTGTTGAAGGTTCCCTGGTTCCAGCCGCCGGCGTTGGTGCGGTCTATATCGGCCTGCCGCACCTCCATCTCGAGCACCTGGTTCTTGAACTCGCCGTTCTCCGGACCGTCGACGTCGCGCACCATCAGCTTCACTTCCTCCTGAGGAAGGCCGCTGTTGTTGATGAGGAAGTTGCCGTTCTTGTCGGTCTTCACGGCACTCTGCTCGAGCCACAGCCGCACACGCTCGGGGTCGCCCTGCAACTCGCCGTCCTTCACCTCCATGTTGCGCTCCAGCATATTGACGCGGATATCCTTCACGGGACGTCCGTCGGCATCCTTCACCTGACCACGGATCATGTAGTTCATCGTCGGCACGCCGTACATCAGGCGTATCTCCTCGCGAGGCTTCACCTGCGGAGCCTCCTCGGGCTCGGTCGCCACCGCCTCCTTGTGGCAATGGCAGGCCGACAGGCCAAAAGCACCCATCACAGTGACGAGCAGCCAGTTCTTGAGTTTGAGATATTTTACTTTCATACCTTAGATAACGGCGAAAAGATTGTTTTATTGTATAACGGCTAATTATACTAATTACACGAATTGCTACGCAGGACAGAATAATAAGCCCATTAGTTTAATTAGATTAATTCGCCGTTTCAAAAAAGCGTTTAGCCGTTATGTCAAAAAAATTGTGTATTTTTGCAAATCATTTTATGGAACAGAACGACAGACCTTTTATCATCGCCGGTCCTTGCAGTGTGGAGAGCCGCGAGCAGTTGCTAGCCGTCAGCAAGGCCTTGTGCCGCATGCCGCGTGTGCGGATGATCCGCGGCGGCGTCTGGAAGCCACGCACCCGTCCGGGGGCTTTCGAAGGCCTCGGCGAGCCCGCACTGCGGTGGATGAAAGAAATCAGCGACAGCCCCTTGCGCATGGCCGACGGCCAACCCGTGCGCTTCTGCTGCGAGGTAGCACGCCCCGAGCATGTGGCGCTCTGCCAGCAGTATGGCATCCAGACCGTCTGGATTGGTGCCCGCACCACCGCCAACCCCTTCATGGTGGAGGAGATCTGCGAGGCACTGCGCGGCAGCGGCATGCAGGTGATGGTAAAGAATCCCGTGAGTCCCGACCTGAAGTTGTGGATTGGCGCCGTCGAGCGTCTGCAGCAGGCCGGCATCGACCGTATCATGGCCATCCACCGCGGCTTCAGCATGTTCAACAACCTAGGCTACCGCAACGCGCCCCTCTGGGAGGTGGCCTTGGAGTTCCGCCGCCATCGGCCCGACATACCCATCCTCTGCGACCCCAGCCATATCGGCGGCGACCGCAGCCTTGTGGCACCGCTGTCGCTGGCAGCCGTACAGCTCGACTACGACGGTCTCCTCGTCGAGGTACACCCCTCCCCTTCCGCCGCCCTCTCCGACGCGGCACAGCAGCTCACCCCCGACGAGCTGACCTCGCTGCTGACCTCGCTGCCCTGTTCTTCGGGCCATGACAACGACGCCAGCCTGGAGCCCCTGCGCAAACAGATCGACGACATCGACCACGAACTCCTCAGCCTCCTCAGCCACCGCATGAACCTCTCGCGACAGATAGCCTCCGTGAAACGCGAGCAGAAACTCACCGTCTACCAGGCCAAACGCTGGGAAGAGGTCATGAACGACCGCCTGCAGCAGGCCGAAAGCCTAGGCCTCAACCCCGAATTCATCAAAGAGCTCTTGGAAAAAATCCACGGCGAGAGCGTCCGCGTCCAGATGGACTAACCATCTCCTGTCCTGCGGACATAATCCATAAATCTAATTGAAATGTTTTGCGAGCATGGGACAAAAAAAAAAGCCCCGCTCCAAGACAGAGCAGGGCCATCGCAAAACTATGAAAAAATTACTCTTCAACGGGAAGCACGGAGACGTAACTACGGTCTTCGCGGCCTTTGTGGAACTTAACGACACCGTCGATAAGCGCAAAGAGGGTGTGGTCCTTACCCATGCCAACATTCTGGCCGGGGTTGTGGGCAGTACCGCGCTGGCGAACGATGATGTTGCCGGCGATGCACTTCTGACCACCAAAGATTTTAACGCCTAAGCGTTTGCTTTCGGATTCACGACCATTGCTGGAACTACCGACACCTTTTTTATGAGCCATACTATACTGTTTTTAAAAGGTTAGACACTAGGATTAGTTGATGCTATCGATTTTGATCTGGGTCAGATAGTCGCGGTGGCCGTTCATTTTCTGATAGCCTTTACGACGGATTTTCTTGAACACCAAAACCTTATCGCCCTTAAGGTGGCGGAGGACGGTAGCCTTTACATTAGCACCAGCAATGTAAGGTTTGCCAACCTCAACTTTGCCATCATTGTCTTTAAGCATCACGGTGTCAAAAGAAACTTCGCTACCCTCGTCGTTCTTCAGACGGTTGACGAAAATCTTCTGATCTTGGGCGACCTTGAATTGCTTGCCTGCGATTTCTACGATTGCGTACATTTTTTAACTTATTGTTTTTAAATTACTTTCACAAATAACCGAAGGTTTTTCCCTTCGATTTCGGACTGCAAAAATACAAACATTTTTGAAACTGGCAAAATATTTTTCCACTTTTTTCATTTCAGCGCCCTCCGCACCTCCTCCGGAAGCGGTTCCAGGGCCTTCTTGCTGACGGCAAGGGTGTCGGGCCAGAAGACTATCTTGCTGCGGGCGCAGCCGGCGAAGATGCCCTGGGCGCCCTCGACATTGCCACGCACCTGACCCTGCTCGGCGAAGAAGCTGAAGCCTCCTCCCTGCCGACTCACGTCGATAAGGTATCGCAGGCGCGCAAATGTCAGCGATTCGAGGCTGACGGTGTATTCGTGCTTAAAGGGCTGCACCTCATTGGTGTCGATGAGGTTGAGGATGCGCATGGCCACATGGTAGTTGCGGCCATCGATGGCACCGTCGTTGAAGAGATTGCGGGTGTAGAGGTACCCCAACATAGGGACAGTATAGGAGGCGTCGCCCGTAATCTCGGGGTTGCTGCGAAGCATGAAATAGGAGACATGGACGGTGTCGACAGTGTCGAAGCGCTGCTCCCACTCGTTGTAGCGCACGCCGCTGTCGCGCACCGCAACGGCGAGGCTGTAGTACTCCCGCTCGTCGGCATGGTCCTGGAAGTCGAAGTCGGCAAGGTAATAGCGGAAGGTGGAGCCGAAGGCGTTGTTGACGAGCTGCACATTGCTGAACGTGGGGGTCTTGGGGATATAGGTGCGCGCGTGCGCCACGCGGTCGCCCACGGTAGCCACCACCTCGAGGCTGTCGCCCTCGGCGTAGGTGTAAGGGAAGAAATACTTGCAATAGGCCACAGAGTCGGGCGTATAGGGGGTGCCGTTGACGTAGAGCGTCACCGTCGCGGGCTCGTCGAAGGGCTGGTCGTTGGAGGCGTCGAGGAAGAAGCGCGTATGAGCGAAATAGACGAAGGCGCGCTGCCCCGCGATAGGCACGGCATTGAGCACCAACTGCTGCTTCGACGGGTCTTCGCTGATATCGATAATCTTCTCGCAACCGAAAATGAAAAATGAAAAATGAAAAATGAAAACCAACAGGCCTATATGTGCGATCCTTTTCATCTGATTACTCCGATTTTTCTGATTACTCCGATTTTTCTGATTACTCCGATTTTTCTGATTACTCCGAAAGAACTAGAAGAACAATGTATACCCCACGCTGGGCAGTATCGGGAAGAGGCTCAGCTGGACCAGTGCCGAGGGATAGCCGTTGTAGCTCTCGTTGCGCGAGCGGTAGAGCATGTAGGGGTTCTGGCGGTTATATACATTATATATACTGACGCTGATGGTGCGGTGGGCGCGCTTGAACTTGCGGTGGAAGTTGGCACCGAGGTCGAGGCGGTGGTAGTTGGGCATGCGGTAGTTGTTGCGACCCTCGATATAGTTGACCGACGCCCCTTGTCCGGCGCCGCCGAGGTCGTAGTCGTCGGGGTCTTCCTGTGCCACGGGGTAGCTCTGCGTGGCCAGCGAGGCGGCGTTGCCGGTAGAGAAGACCCAGGTGGCGCTGACATCGAAGCGGTCGCTGAACTTATAGCTGAGGACCACCGAGAGGTCGTGGCGACGGTCGTATTTGGCGGGGAAGGCGCGGCCCTCGTTGAGCACCTGGCCGGGACGGTCGAAGAGGTGCATCGTGCGGCTCCAGGTGTAGCCCACCCAGCCCGTGAGGTTGCCCACCTCACGCTGCACGAGGAGTTCGACGCCATAGCTCCAGCCCTCGCCGCTATACACCAGGTTCTCCCAGTTCTCACTGCTGCCGAAGAAGGTGGCGCCGTCTTTGTATTCGATGAGGTTGTCCATGTGTTTGTAGTAGACCTCGACACTGAAGTCGGCGATGCCGCTGCGGCTATAGCTGACGCCGCCGGCCACCTGGTCGGAGACCATGGGGCGCACCCTGTCGGTGACGGGCACCCAGAGGTCCGTGGGCAGCGTGACGCTGGTGGTGCTCAGCAGGTGCACATACTGCCTCATGCGGGCATAGCCCACCTTGACAGAGAGGTCGTCGCTGAGCATCATGCGGCCCGAGAGGCGCGGCTGGAGCGCCGTGTAGAAGGAATTCTGTACACGGAAGGCGCTGAGGTGGAGACCGTAGTTCACCTTCAGAGCCTCGGTGATGGCCCAGTCGTCCTCGGCATAGGCCACCATCTCGTTGGCGGGTATCACGCCGCTGAAGATGGAGGAGTCGAACTGGAAGGCATGGTTCATCTGGATGGAGTCGTAGTAGTTGATGCTGCCGTCGGCTACCTCGGGGGTGAACCAGTGGCGTGTAAAGGAGGCGCCGAACTTGGCGTTGTGCTCGGGGGCGGGCGTATAGTCGAAGTCGGCCCTCAGCGTGGCTTCCTTGATGCCCGACCGGTAGGTGCCCTCCATGGTGGAGGCATTGAGGTCGCCCGGCGAGTCAATCTTCTTCACCGTGCCCACGATATCGTTCTTGTATTGCGTGTAGTTGAGCGCCAGATTCATGAAGAGTTGCGGTGTGAGCTCGTAGTTCCAGCGCAGCGCACCCACGAGGTTGCCCCACTTGTTGGCGAAGCCCAGGTCCATATTCTCCTCGAGCGAGGTGACGGTGTTGATGTTGCCGTGGATCTTGTCCTCACCCATGTAGAACGAACCGTAGAGGCGGCTTTTGTCGCTGAACTTGTGGGTAATCTTGGCGTTGATATCGTAGAACCAGTAGCCGGCATCGAACTTGGCGTTGGAGGCCACGGTGGGGGCCGCGGGCTTCTCCTCCTCGCCGAGGTCGTTGAGCCACATGACGGCGGGGATGATGAAGAGCTCGGCATAGGTGCGGCGGGCCGAGAGGCTGAAGGTGGTCTTCTCCTTGACGAGAGGGCCTTCGAGGTTGAACTTGGCCGAGATAAGGCCTATGGAGAGGTTGCCGTGGATTTCCTTGTCGTTGCCGTTGTTCTGCGTGACATCGAGCACGGAACTCAGGCGGCCGCCGAAGCGGGCGGGGAAGCTGCCCTTATAAAGGGTGACATTCTTGATGGCGTCGGTATTGAAGGCCGAGAAGAAGCCGCCCATGTGACTGACGTTGTAGAGGGGTACGCCGTCGAGGAGGAAGAGGTTCTCGTCGGGGCCGCCGCCACGCACATACATGCCGCTGTTGCCCTCCGAGCCGCTCTGCACTCCCGGCATAAGCTGCAGGGCCTTGATGAGGTCGGCCTCGCCGAACATCACGGGCACGGCCTTGAGTTTCTCCACGGGCACCACCACGGCACTCATCTGCGACGAGCGCGTGTCACCCGTGCGCTCGGCGGTGATGACCACCTCGTCGAGGGTGACGCTGGACGACAGTTTGACGTTGACCTCACGGTTCTTGTCGAGCCGGAACTGGAAGAACTGGGGCTCATAGCCCACATAGGTGACCTTGAGGTCCACGGAGTCGCGCCTGAGGGTCAGCGAGAAGTGGCCATAGACGTTGGTGACGGTGCCCTTGCCGCTGCGCGTGTCCACCACCGTGGCGCCGATGAGCGTCTCGCCGGTCTTGGCGTCGGTGATGGTGCCGCTGACCGTGGCGTTCTGCGCCACCGCCAACAGGGGGAGCAGCATCAGCAGCAGGGGTATGACAAAGCGTTTCATAATTCTGATAGGAGTTCTTTCATGGTCTTACCCTTTAGCGGGTGGCGGTAGTCGGGCATGATCTCCGCCAAGGGCTCGAGGACGAAGCGGCGCAGGTGCATGCGGGGATGCGGCAGCGTCAGCTCGGAAGTGTCGACAACGAGGTCATCGTAGAAGATGAGGTCGATATCCATCGGGCGAGAATGGTAAAGCCTAGGGACCTTAGGGCCCTTAAGGTCTTTAAGGTCCTTAAGGTCTTTAAGGTCCTTAGGGTCTTTAAGGTCCCTCTGACGCCCCAGGCCTGCTTCAATGCTCAGCGCCGTGCGCAGCACCTGCCAAGGCGACAGCGTGGTCTCGACGAGGAGTCCCCGGTTGAGGAACATCGGGACCTTTCCCCCACCCCGCCCTACGGGCACCCCTCCCTGCAGGGAGGGGACGGCTGGCGCAGCAACGAGGGAACCTTCCACATCCCCTCCCTGCAGGGAGGGGTGGCCGCCATAGGCGGACGGGGTGGGGGTCTCCTCGAACTCGCCCCAGGGTTCCGTCTCATAGACCCGCGAAAGAGCAACGACAGAGCCGATACGCTGCCGTATCTGCTCTGTCGCCTGTTCCATCAGAGCCTGGCGGTCGCCCTGGTTGCCGCCGATGAGGAGGGAAACTTTGCTCATTCTTTTTTTATGGGTACTTTTCTTGGGTAGTTAAAGAAGTTTCTTTTCTTGGGTAGTTAAAGTAGTTAAAGGTAGTTAAAGTAGTTAAAGGACAAATGAAGGCTGGCGCGATCGTTGTTTGCTGCTGATTGGTGGTAGTCATTCTTCGCTGATGGTGCTATTGGCCTTTAACTACCCAGGCGAGCGAAGCGAGCTAACTACTTTTAACTACTTTAACTACCTACTGGATTAACTACCTTTAACTACCCACTATATTCTTTAACTTCTCTTACTTCTTTAACTTCTTAACTTCTCGAAAAGAAATCATCCACAATGCAAGAACCTCTCGACGAGCTCCAGGGTCTTCTCGGGGTCGTTGCCGATGTCGGCGCGGAGGGTGCGGTCGTTGAAGGCGCGGAGGCCCTTGAGGATGCCGTCGATGAGGCGGGGGCTGAAGATGCCGTCCTGCTCATACACGGCGCGGTCTTTCTCCAGCAGGTCGGCGCTGGCGGCGCAGCTGTCGGGCAGCACGTCGAGCTTGGCCAGCACATCCTCATGCTCGAAGATATTCACGCTGACATAGCGGTCCTTGGCATACTGCACGGCGTCCTGCATCTCGAAGCCGTGGCGTGCCGCCACCGTCATGCCTGCCAGCAGCAGGTAGATATTGGCGCTGCCGTCGGGCGTGCGCAGCTCGATGGTCTGCTTGCGGCTGAAGTCCACCTTGTCGTTCTTCTCCAAGGGATTGGCGGCGGCCATCATGTTGCCGGCGCTCTTGCTCCATCCCAGCGGCACGCGCACCATGGCGCTGCGGTTGCGGTCGCCCCAGCAGATGTTCGTCGGAGCCTCCTGATGGGGCACCAGACGGAAGTAGCTCGTGGGGTTGGTATTGCCGAAGGCGGTGAGGGAACCGGCGAGCGACAGGATGCCGGCCATGGTCTTCATGGCCACCTCGCTCAGGCCATTGTCGCCGACATACATATTCTTGCCGTCCTTGCTGACGCGGGTGTGCACATGCATGCCGCTGCCGGCTTTGCCGACGGTAATCTTGGGGGCGAAGGTGATGGTGATGCCGTACTTGTAGCCCAGCTCGCGCATCATCCATTTGGCGATGACCAGCTGGTCGGCGGCATCCTCGAGGCGTGTGGGGAGGAATTCAATCTCGTTCTGCTCGTACATCATGTCGCCCATGGTGAAGTTGCCCACCTCGCTGTGGCCGTACTTGATTTCGCCGCCGGCGGCGGCAATCATGCGCATGGCCTCGGTGCGGAACTCCTCGAACTTGCAATAGGGCATCGACACGTGGTAGCCGTGCTGATCCTCGGGCATGTAGTCGTCCTGACGCGGGGCGATGGCGTAGTACTCCAGCTCGCCCATCACCTCGAACTCCATGCCGCCCGTGGCCTCGCGGAAGGCGCGGCCGGCTTTCTGGAGGGTGTATTCAGGGGCCATCTCGAAGGGTTCGCCGTCCTTGTTGTAGAACGAGCAGAGGAGGTCGAGGGTAGGCACCTCGGTGAAGGGGTCGAGGAAGGCGGTGCGGAAACGCGGGATGACGTAGAGGTCCGAGTTGCCGGCCTCGATGTAGGGGAAGAGGCTCGAGCCGTCGACACGCTCGCCGGAGGTCAGCACCTCGTCGGCATGCGACAGGCTCTGGATGACGAAGTTCAGCGTGTGCAGCTTGCCGTCATCCGCCAGGTAGCGGAAGTTGATCATCTCGATTTGGAACTCCTCGATGACCTTGAGGATATCGGCCTTGGTAAACTCAGCCATGGGTTTCTCCAGGAAAGCCACCAAAGGATTGGGGTTGAATTTCAGTTGTTCTTGTGTCATGATATATATGTTGATTTAAAAAGTTGGATTAATATAACGGAGAGATGATTTATTTATTGTGTGATTATTTTTGGGGGAGTGAAAGGGGAGTGAGGGGGGAGTGAGGGGGGAGTGAAAGGGACAATAGCACCTGCAGCAAACAAAAGCCACTCCATACTGCCGCAAACATTGACTACACCTGCTGCAAACAAAAATATACCAACCTGCAGCAAACATTGACTACATCCACAGCAAACACAGACCGCGCCAGCCTTCATTTGTCCTTTAACTACTTTAACTACCCCAGAAAAAACTACTTTAACTACCCCAGAAAAAACTACTTTAACTACCCCCAAAAAGAAACAACCGCGGCAGCCTTCATTTGTCCCCCTCACTCCCCCTTCACTTCCCCCTCACTCCCACTTCACTCCCACTACAACAAAGAGGAAGGGCTCCTCAGCGGGAGCCCTTCCTCTTTGTTGTAAGTGTTACTCGACGTTAGCGAATCACGACGACGCGCTTGGCGGCGGCGTTGCCGACCTTGACGAGGTAGACACCGGTGCTAGGCACGGTGAACTCGACAGTCTCGGTAGCCTGGGCCATGTGCTCGATGGAGCGACCGTTGACATCGAAGAGATAGACATTCATGTTCTCCACACCCTTCACGACAACGGTGTTGTCAACGCTGTAGACGGTGAAGTCGACAGTCTCAACATCGTCAATGCTGACGTCATCGCGCTCGAAGTTGGCGGTGAAGGTGGCACCATCGAGGTAGGCGCTGACAGTGTCGGGGTGCGACAGCTCAGACTCAGCGGAGACGGTGGTGTCGAAACCAAGCATCGGGATGACGAGGTGCCAGGAGGCGAGGTGGTAACCCTCGTTGGCGGTAGCGGTGACGTTGACGGTCTCGCCGACAGTGTACACATGCGTACCGTTGGGCTCGATGCTACCCATGGAGGCATCGTTCACAGCGAAGGTGATGGTGACAGTCTGAGGAACTGCGGGAGCCCACATCGGGGTGATGTTCATGTCATAGACATAGACGGGCGACCACCAATTCCAATCAACAGCGTAGTAGCTGCTGACCCAAACACCAGCCTCGGGCTGTGCCCATTTCTCGAAGGAGCCGTTGGCAAGGGCCTGGCCGAGACCGGCATCCGTACCGTTGTTGCTCTCCCAGTAGCTCATAGCGTTGCCGCTGAAGCTGAGGTCACCCTCGGTGAAGGTGATGTCGGAAAGACCCCAGGCACCAGCAACATAGTTGAAGCGGCTGTCGTAGGCGGCGATGGTATCCATAGCATCCTGGACGGTGATGCTGCCGTTGAACTTGACGGCCCATGCGAAGGCGGTGTCAGCCCAGTTGACGGCGATGACGGCCTCGTTGCTACCGGTACCCACCTTGTACTCGATGTCGCTGGCGGCGATGGTAGCCTCGACGGGCAGAGGAGCATCCTTGGCAAAGACGGCGAAGACCTTGGCGCTGTCCATGTAGGTCTCGACAGTGTCGCTGTAGGTAAGACCGATCTCGGTAATCAGAGTGTCACGGCCTTCGTCAACGAAGAGCCAGCCAGCCAAGTGATAACCGGCATTGGGGGTAGCGGTGACGCTCAGGATGGTACCCTCGACGGGGTGCTGCTCGCCAGTAAGGCTGATGCTACCGGCGGCGGCATAGTTAACGCCGAAGGTCATGGTGATGCTGTCGTTCTGCTCGAAGTTAGCCATGATGGTCATGTTGCTGTCGACGGTGACCTCGAGGGTGTCGTTGGTGCCGAGGACGGTGGCGCCCATGGTCCAGTTGACGAAGTGGTAGCCGAGGTTGGCCTCAGCCACGAGGATGGTGTCGGTGCCTTCGAGGACGTGGGTCAGGCCTTCGACCTCGCCCATCTCGTCGTCGTTGACGTTGACGGTGACATCATAGTAGTAGTCCACATGAGGAGTGGTGAAGGTCTGGTGGCTCCAGAAACCTTTCTCGGCAGCGGAGCAGACGGGACGGATGTAGAAGGTGTAGTTGGTGTCGCGGACCAGGCCAGAGAGGGCGACGTTGTTGGTCGTCACGGGCAGGGCGGCGGCCTCAAGCTCGGCAGCGGTCATGCTGTCGCTGGTGCTGAGGGCATACTCCCAAGCGTTCTCCTCGTTGCCGGGATACCAGATGGCGTTGGCATTGGCATCGGTGACATCCATCACATAGATAGTGCTCACGGGCAGGCAGGTGCTGGCGCCAGTATAGTCGAACATCACCTGGGGTAGGAAGTTCTGCACAGCGCCGGTAGCAATGGGAGCGGAACTATAAGAACTTACGTAACCATAACGGCTGGCGCTGTCGATAGTGGTGCCATAGAAGTAAACATTTCTATAATTGCTATTAACATTGTCAGGCAAATTAAAGCTCACCAGCAGGTTGCCGCCAGTGTAGGTAAAGGGCTGTGCAAAGGTGATAAGCATCATGCCGGTTTCGTCGACTGCGAGGTCGCCAGTGTAGACCACAGTAGCACCGGTGGTGTCGGCCCAAGCGGTGGCCAGGTTGGCCTGCTCGACAACCTTCAGGCTGACGGTGAAGGGCTTGTTGGCCCACTTGTTCACACCACTGGTGAAGCTGCTGCCGTTGGCAAAGTAGCGCATGGCAGTGATGCTCTGGCCCTGGAGGGCGGTGAGCATGCTGGCGGGATAGATGCTCTGAGTGCGCTGCAGGGCGTCGACAAAGCTACCATAGACAGGCACATAACTATTGGTGGCGGTACCATTGGCCACAACGAGGCCGGTGCCGGGGAACTTGGCGGTGCGGACGCTGTCGAGGATGACGGTGTCGCTGGTGGCACCGCTCTCAACGTCGTAGGCGGCGACATAGATGTCGTAAGCCGTGTCGGCAATCAGACCGATGAAGGGGTTGTAAGCACTATAGGTGTTATTAGGTCCCTCGATGGTGGTGGTGACGGTCTGCCAATCGGCGGCGGCGAGCTGCTGACCGTGCAGCACGATGGCGGCACGCCAAGCGGTCTCGTCGGCAAACTGGCTGAAGTTGGGCTGCCAGATAGCGGTCATAGCGTTGTGGGCAACCTCAATCACCTGGAGGTAACGGACGGCGGGCATGGCCACGGGCGTGGTCACGCTGTCGGGAGTGCTCCAGTGAGAGACCTCACCGTTCAGCTCGTTGCGGAAGGCAAAGAAATATTTGGTGTCGCTGTTCAGGTTGTTGATGTCAACAATCATGGTGTCGATACCGGTGATACCGGTGACGGTGGGAGTGGCGATAGCCAGGGCAGCGGAATCGAGTGCCGTGGTGCTGAGGACATAGCTGAAGTTGGTGGGCTGACCCGCGGTGATACCCGTATTGGCGACAAGCACCTTGGCGCTATGCTTGCCAGAGACCTGCTTGTAAACGATCACAGGAACGCGCACGGCGGGATAGGTCTGGAACTGGTAGGAAGCCCAGCCGGAGGTACCTTCGGGGTGAGCCTCGCCGTTGCAGAGGGCCTTGACGTAGACGTAGTAGTCGTGCTCGGGGGTGAGGCCGGTAGCGTCGTAGCTCGTGGCGTTGGCAGCGAGGGTGACGGCGCCGGTGGCATTGGCCAGGGCGGCCTCGTCGAGGACGGTGGGGCTGACGATAATCTGGTTAGCCACGCGGTAGTCAGCATTCGAAGCGGTCCACTCAATGCGGGCGAAGTCGTGGCTCAGGCTGTCGACATCGATGTTGGTCACATCGGGGCAGGGGTTGCCGACATAGCAAATTTGGAGATTGACTCGGTAACTGGAAACATCACCGGTGGTGGACATACCGGGATCATTTCTATCTATACGCTTATACCACTGCTTGTTAGTCTTGGAGGTATATCTTTCATAGCGGCCACAACCGCCAGAACCGCTGCAACCAACACCGCGAGAAAGAACGAGCAGCTGGTTGCCAGCAGTGACATTCATAGTCTCGGCAAAGGGGAAGTTTACCCAACCCACATTGGCGCTGGTAAAGTCGGCATCGCCATCATAAATAAGGGTGGCGCCGGTGGTCATTTCCTCGAAAGTAATGGTGCTGCTGAAAGCAAAGTCGGAAGGAACCTCCTTGACCCACACCTTCATGGTAGCACCAGTGTTGGAACTACCAGAATTAAGATAGGCCGAGATACCCGTAATGCCGATATTAGCATCAATATCATAGAGGTTTCCGGTATACTGGTATCCATAGTAGCCCGGGAAGAAATACTGTGCAGTGGAAGTACCCGTGGAACCGTCAAACACCTCGCAATCCATCAATCCTTTGGTGGTGACACTGTCCTCAATCCAGACGGTGTCGCAAGGGGTCTTCAGGTAGGCATAGTACGTGGTGGCACGGTCCAGACCCTCGACGGTGTACTCATGGGCATTGTTGACAATGACATAGTTGACACCGGACAGCTGATCGGCGGTGAGGCGCACGGGGCTATTGATGAAGTAGTGGGTGGTCACCAAGGTGTCGGGGTTGTTCCAAGTGGCGGTGTAGCGGATACGCTCGGGCGTAAGAGCCAGGTCGCGGTCTTTGACGCAATCCTCGGCAGCGAGGGTGATGGTGTAGTCGGCATAGAAGGTGGGCACCTCAGCCTTGACGCGGACGGTCAGGGGGGTACGCATCTTGAGGTAGTTCTTGATGGAATAGTTGTTCACCTGGCAGGTGTAGCTACCATCGTTGGCGGTATCGACATACATGCCGGTGGCATGGTCGGATAGAGTCCAGTTTAGGGATAAGCTAGAGAGGCTGTTGGTGTAGAACACGGGGACGGTGATGGCGTGGCCGACGGTGTCGAACACGAGGTCACCGCGCACAATGGTGGAACCAGATGCGGTAAAGGTGTTGATGGCAGCGACGTTGTTCAGCGTGCGGCTGGTGACGGTGCGCAGGGCGGAGAGGCCGTCCGTTTCGCCGCAGTCAGCCTTCACACCGAAGGTGTATTCCGTGTTGGCATCGAGGCCGGTGACGGTGTAGAAAGAATCGGTGATGCCAGTAGCACCAGAGATAAGGGTGGTGTCGGTAGCAGTGAGGGCATAAACTCTGAAGGTAGCAGCCGAGTTGGTATCAACCCAACGGAGAGTCATGCTGTTGTAGGTAACGGTGTCGATAGCGAGAGTTTTCACCTTGGCGCAGGCGCTGAGATCAGGAAGCTCGTAGGTGAAGGTGGTCTTGGGAAGGAACGAAACTGTCGAAGCATCAGCAGTAGCACTATTTCTGTACCTTCCAACACCTGAGGGCTGCTGGTCTACGCCATAGAAGTAGGCGGATTTATAGTTGCCGGCCACACTCACATAGGAGCCAACCAGCAGATTTCCACCCTGATACTCGAACGGAGCATCGAAGGTGATGGTCAACGTCGACCCGGTTGCATCAACCTGGCCGGTGTAAACCACCGTTGCACTACTCGGACCCGTAATGTTCGACAAGGTAGTCCCATCAATTTCGCTGAGATACACCTGGAACGTGCCGGTCCATGCAACAGTTGCAGGCGTTTCAAGATAGAACGTCATACTGGAGATACTGGCACCGGCCATCTGCACCAGCAAGTCGCTGGGGAAAACAACCTCTGATGCAGATCCGTACGTGTCTGCGTAGAGACCGTAGAACGGGACATTACTATTAGTCGCAGTCCCATCATTCACGGTCAGCGTCTCTTGTGCCTGCGATGCAAACGGCAGCATAAGCGCCAAAAGCATCAAAGTACGTAAAAACTTTTGCATGATGTTGTGATTTTGGTTAATAAAAAATGTTGGTTAAATTGTTTTATTTTTTTCTTAATTGTATGCTCTGATATTGTTTTCCTTACACAACAATATACTCCCTACTCACTAGTGCAAAGATACCATATCTTTTTTATCCAACCAAATTTTTTTCTCGCCACCGCCCATTTGTTAATGCGTTCCCCACTAACAACCAACACCATAACAAAAAAAGTTTAACATTTCCCCCACCCCCCCCCTTTCCCTACCCCTTTTGGGAGGGGTTTGGGAGGGATGATGACGGTACCAAAAAGGTACCATCACCGACCCATCTCCGACGGTGGTCGGAGATGGGTCGGAGTTGATACGGAGTTGATACGGACTTGGTACGGTTTTGATATTGATTTCCAGTAAGTTATAAACGCACTCCGACCAAACACGTAATTACATGATTATCAGTCGATTAATTTTTTTAACAAAGAGGCATACTAAACCCCCGTCTCGCTCGTTATGTAGGCATACGAAACCTTAAAATCAAACCCGAATTATGTTCAAGAAAGAGACTTATATGGCCCGTCGCGAGCAGCTGCGCAAGGACATGGGCCACGGTATCATCATCCTCCCGGGCAACCACGAAGCCCCCTGCAACTACAAAGACAACACCTACTGGTTCCGCCAGGACAGCACGTTCCTCTATTTCTTCGGCCTTCAGCGCGAAGACCTGGTGGGCGTCATCGACTGTGACAAAGGCAAGGACTATATCTTCGCCAACGACTACGATATCGACGACATCGTCTGGACAGGTCCACTGCCCAGCGTCAAGGAGCTGGCCGCCAGCGTGGGTGTGGAGAACACCGGCACGCTGAAGGAGCTGCACGACATGATCTATGCCCTGCGTTCGCCGACTTGCGACACCCCCATGCCGCTCTACCTGCCGCCCTACCGTGCCGACATACGCGCCGACCTGGCCGACCTCATTGGTCTGAAATACCCCACCGTCGACCGCCACGCCTCGATGGAGCTCATCCTGGCCTGCGTGAAGCAGCGCAGCATCAAGAGCGCCGAGGAAATCGCCGAGATTGAGAAGGCCATCGAGACGGCCTACAACATGCATGTGGGTGCCATGAAGCTGGCCATGCCCGGCCGCTACGAGTACGAGCTGGCAGGATTCATGCAGGGCGAAGCCTGGAAGGGCAACGGCCCCGTGAGTTTCCCCGTCATCATGACCGTCCACGGCGAGACGCTGCATAACCACGGCCACAACAACCGTCTGGAGGTGGGCCGCATGCTGGTGATGGACGCCGGCGCCGAGACCGCCATGAACTACTGCAGCGACATCACACGCACGGTCCCCGTGGGCGGCAAGTTCGACGCCCGCCAGAAGGCCATCTACGAGATTGTCCTCGGCGCCAACCTGGAGGCCATCCGCGTCACCAAACCCGGCATCACCTACAAGGAGGTGCACCAGGCGGCGAGCCGCAAGCTGGCCGAGGGCTACAAGGGTCTGGGCATCTTACGCGGCAATGTCGACGACATCGTCGAGTCCGGCGCCCACAGCCTGCTGATGCCCCACGGCCTGGGCCACATGATGGGCCTCGACGTGCACGACATGGAGAACTACGGCCAGATCAACGTGGGCTACGACAACGAGACGCGTCCCAGCGAGCAGTTCGGCCTCGGCAGCCTGCGCTGCGGCCGCAAGCTGCAGCCCGGCTTCGTCATCACCGACGAGCCCGGATGCTACTTCATCCCCGCCCTCATCGACAAATGGAAGGCCGAAGGCACCGGCAAGGACTTCGTGAACTTCGACGAGCTGGAGAAATGGAAAGACTTCGGCGGCATCCGCATCGAGGACGACATCCTGGTCACCGAGACCGGCTGCCGCGTCCTCGGCAAGCCGATTCCCAAGACCGTCGCCGAAATCGAGGAGACAATGGCTCAGTAAATCATGATTCGCCTTGCCCTTCGGGCAGAGATCTTGTAGATCTAGTAGATTATTGCGCTTCGCGTAAATGTCTGCGCAAGCCTCCCGCCGCAGGCGGAATTAATCTACAAGATCTACGAGATCTCGCGAGCGAAACGAGCAGGAGAATAAAAAAAAGAAATAATATATATCGAGATATGACCGAAGTAGAGATAGTGCTTGCCAACACGGGCGAGCGGATGATGATTGCGCCGGGGACGGCGGTGGCGGAGCTGGCGGAAAACTACGTGAAACAGAAGACCCTCGCCGACGGCAAGGCACCGTGGCCCGTGCTCGGCGCCCTGGTGAACAACAAGGTGGAGCCCCTGCAATACCGCATCTACAACCCCAAGACCATCCAACTGCTCGACATCACCACCCGCCAGGGCTTCCGCATGTACCGCAATTCGCTGGAGATGATGCTCTACAAGGCGGTGCGCGACAGCTACCCCCAGGCGGAGCTGCATATCGACCACTCGCTGCAGAATGGATTCTATTGCCGTATTGAACTTCCCGGAGATTCCGGAAAGTCCGGAAATTCCGGAACGGCTGCATTGCCGCCGAATGACGAGGTGTGCCGCACGGTGCGTGAGCGCATGATAGCGCTGCAGGAGCAGGACCTGCCCTTCGTGGCCAAGACCATGCTCCGCACAGACGCCGTCGAGCTGGTGCGTCCGCTCAACATACCGCGTACACTCTACATCCTGGAGCACCTGAAGCAGCTCTACATAGAGATGAACTTCCTAGGTGAGACGATACACAAGATCAACGGCAAGCTGGCACCCAGCACGGGATGCCTGACGACCTGGGACTTCCGCCAGTACGGCGACGACGGCTACATGCTGCAGTGCGCCGACCCCGAGCATCCCGACAAGCTGTCGCTCTTCACCGAGACCCCCAAGCTCTTCTCCATCTTCCGCGAGCACTACCAGTGGACCGAGCTGATGCACATGTCGACCATCGCCGACTACAACCGCATCGTGTGGGATGGCAGAGGACAGAACCTCATCCTGCTGGCCGAGGCGCTGCACGAGAAGAAATACGCCGAGATTGCCGACCAGGTGCGCCAGAGCGGCGCCAAGATGGTGCTGCTGGCAGGTCCGTCGAGCAGCGGCAAGACGACATCGTGCCGCCGCCTCAGCGTGCAGCTCAGCGTGCTGGGCTACGACGTCAACCAGCTGTCGCTCGACGACTACTTCATGGGACGCGACCGCACGCCCAAGCTGCCCAATGGCGAGTACGACTTCGAGAGCATCGACGCCCTCGACATACCCATGCTCAACGACCACCTCACACGCCTCTTCCGCGGCGAGGAGGTGCAGATACCCACCTTCGACTTCAAGCGCGGCGAGCCTTTCTTCAGCGGCAAGACGCTGAAACTGGGACCCCGCAGCATCCTCGTGGTGGAGGGCATCCACGCGCTGAACCCCAAGCTGACGGCAGAGATCGACGAGGGACTGAAATTCAAGGTCTATGTGTCGGCCCTGACGCAGCTCTCCATCGACGACCAGAATATCATCCACGGCACCGACAACCGTCTGGTGCGCCGCATCGTGAGAGACAACAACTTCCGCGGATGGAACGCCTACGAGACGCTGCACCGCTGGCCCGAGGTGGTGCGCGGCGAGCGCAAGCATATCTTCCCCTACCAGGAGAACGCCAACGTGATGTTCAACAGCGCGCTGCTCTATGAGCTGGGTGTGCTGAAGCGCTATGCCGAGCCCCTGCTGAAGCAGGTGCCCGAAGACTGCGCCGAGTACTCCATCGCCCAGCAGCTGCTGGGCTTCTCCGAGCTGCTGCTGCCGATAGACGACAAGTTCATCCCCTACAACTCCATCATGAGAGAGTTTTTGGGCGGAAGCGTGTTCGAGTATTGAGAATTAAGAATTAAAAATTAAAAATTAAGAATTAAGAATTAAAAGCTTGACGTCTCGGCCCCCGAAGGGGTGGCGAACACCGCTGAAATTGAGCGAAGCGAAGAATAAATAAAAGTGAGCAAGTCTCGAAGTCTATAAAAATGCTGCAGACGCTACATATAGAGAACTATGCCCTGATCCGCGAGACGGATATCCGTTTCGGCGACGGCTTCACGGCCATCACGGGTGAGACGGGTGCCGGCAAGAGCATTCTGCTGGGTGCCCTGGGGCTGCTGCTGGGTCAACGTGCCGACAGCGCCGTGCTGGCCGACAAAGAGCGGAAATGTGTCGTCGAAGCCCGCTTCGACATTGCGGGTCTCGCCCTGCAGCCGCTCTTCGACGAGGCGGATGTCGACTACGACGACCTCCTCATCCTGCGCCGCGAGATACTCCCCGCAGGGAAGAGCCGCGCCTTCGCCAACGACACGCCCGTACAGCTGCCCTTCCTCAAGGCCCTGGCGCCCCTGATCATCGATATCCACTCGCAGCACCAGACCCTCACCCTCGGCGACAGCCGTTTCCGTCTGTCGCTGCTCGATACCCTCGCCGACACCGCCGGCGGGAGTCCCTTCAAGACTTACCAGCAAGCCTATACCGACTATAGCGCCCTGAAGCGCGAGCTCGAGGTCCTCACCACCGAGGAGGCGCAGAACCGCCGTGACGCCGACTACCTGCAGTTCCAGTTCACCGAACTCAACGACGCCCGTCTGACGGACGGCGAGCAGGAAGAGCTGGAGCAGGAGTCGCAGCTGCTGGCGCATGCTGAAGCCGTCCGCGAAGGACTCTCGGCCGCGGCCTCGCTGATGGACGACGACGAGGGACAGGCCATCCTGCCGCGCCTGCGGCAGGCCAAAGCGGCACTGTCGCATATCGCCGCCTACCACCCCGCCGCCGAGGCGCTGCTGGCACGTGTCGACTCGTCGCTCATAGAGCTCGACGACATCTGCGGCGAGCTGCAGCATGCCGCCGACGGCGTGACCTACAGCCCCGAGCGGCAGCAGCAGGTCGACGAGCGACTGGCCCTGCTCTACCGTCTGGAGAAGAAACACGGGGTAGAGAGCGTGGGACAGCTCATAGAGATACGCGACAGCCTCGACGAGCGGCTGCAGTCCATCTCGTCGCTCGACGAGCGCATACAGAGCCTCATGGAGCAGGTGGACCGCTCGTTCGCCAAGCTGCAGGCGGCAGCCGACAAGCTCACCGCCTCGCGCCGCAAGGCCGGCGACGCCCTGTCGAAGAATATCCTGCCCATCCTCCACGACCTGGGCATGGCAGAAGCACGCTTCGCCGTGGAGCTCACGCCGGCCACGACCTACGGCCCCACGGGCCACGATGCCGTGACCTTCCTCTTCAACGCCAACCGCGGCGGCGAGATGCGCGACATCGCCAAGGTGGCCTCGGGCGGCGAACTGTCGCGCCTGATGCTGGCCATCAAGAGCATGCTCACCAGCCACCAGCTGCTGCCCACCATCATCTTCGACGAGATAGACACCGGCGTAAGCGGCGACATCTCCGTCGCCGTGGGCACCATCATGAGGCGTATGGCAGCGCACATGCAGGTCATCGCCATCACCCATCTGCCACAGATCGCCGCCAAGGTCTCGCAGCACCTGAAAGTGTACAAGGAGACCGTCGGCGACAGCACCGTGTCGCACATCCGAGAACTGACGCCCGACGACCGCATCACCGAGATCGCCACGATGCTCAGCTCCGACCCACCCACGGCGGCAGCGCTGCAGACAGCGAGAGAGCTGATGGAGAATTGAGAATTGAGAAGTGAAAGAGGAGTGATGGGGAAGTGAAAGAGAAGTGATGGGGAAGTGATGGGGAGTGAAAGAGGAGTGATGGGGAAGTGATGGGGGAGTGAAGGGGACAAATGAAAAAGTTGAGTTTATGCTTTTTTGTATTGGCTTAACTTCTTAACTTCTTTAACTTCATAACTACTAACCCTCTTGTATTGGCTTAACTTCTTAACTACTGAAAAGGTCTATTGGCTTAACTTCTTAACTTCTTTAACTTCTTAACTACTAAAAAAATGAAATACTACCTCGTCGGATATATGTATAGTGGGAAGACTACCTTCGGGCGGCAGCTGGCGGAGGAGAAGGGGATGGAGTTCCTTGACCTCGACAGTGCCTTCGAGGACCGCTACCACTATACCGTGCCGCGCTTCTTCGCGACCTTCGGCGAGGAGGCATTCCGCAAGCTCGAGAAAGTCGTGCTGCATGACACCGCCGAGCTCGACAACGTCGTCATCTCCTGTGGCGGCGGCACGCCCTGTCATTCCGACAATATGGACTTCATCCTCGCCCATGGCACCGCCATCTACTTGCAGATGACGGTCGACAGCATCGTGGAGCGCGCCCTCCGCAGCCGCAACCCACGGCCCAAGCTCCAAGGGCTCTCCGAGGAGGAACTGCGCTGCCAGATAGCGGAAGAGCTAAAAAAAAGGGAGCCTTTCTATCTGAAGGCCCCCATTGTTCTTGACGGAGTGAATCCTGTTCTTTAAAGGTTATTGGTTATAGGTTATTGGTTATAGGTTATTGGTTATAGAGGGCTGCCGCATCCTGTTGTCGCCAATTCGACTGCGTAGCGTCTCTAACCTATAACCAATAACCTATAACCTTTCTCATATCTATAACCCAAAACCTATAACCTTTCTCATATCTATAACCTTTCTCATATCAGCATCGGCATGATGCGCTTGAGGGCGTTGAGGAAGATGTCCACCTCTTCGCGGGTGTTGTAGACGGCGAAGGAAGCGCGGACGGTGCCGGGGATGCCGTAGCGGTCCATGATGGGCTGCGTGCAGTGGTGGCCCGTGCGCACGGCGATGCCGAGTTGGTCGAGCAGCGTACCCACATCATACGGATGGGAGTTGCCGATGAGGAACGAGAGGACAGAGGTCTTGTGGGGCGCGGTGCCGAAGAGGCGTGCGCCGGGAATCTCCTTAAGACCTTCTGTGGCGTAGCGCAGCAGGTCGTCCTCATGGGCGGCGATGGTGTCGACACCCACCTCCTGCATGAAGTTGATGGCCTCGCCGAGGGCTATGACGTCGCCCACGGAGGGCGTGCCGGCCTCGAATTTGAACGGCAGGGCGTTGTAGGTGGTGCGCTCGAAGGTGACGGTCTCGATCATCTCTCCCCCACCCTGGTACGGCGGCATCTCGTTGAGGAGTTCCTCGCGGCCATACATGACGCCGACGCCCATGGGGCCATACATCTTATGGCCCGAGAAGCAGTAGAAGTCGCATCCCAGTTCCTGCACATCGACCTTAAGGTGCGAAATGGCCTGGGCGCCGTCGATGAGCACGGGGACGCCGTAGGCATGGGCGATATCGACAATCTGCTTGACGGGGTTGACGGTGCCGAGGGTATTGGAGACGTGGTTGACGGCCACGATGCGGGTCTTGTCGGTGAAGAGTTTTTCATAGGCCTCGAGGTCGAGGACGCCCTCGTCGCTGAAGGGGATGGGGCGAAGGGTCGCGCCGGCAAGCTGCCAGGGGACGATGTCGGAATGGTGTTCCATTCCTGAAACAATGACTTCATCGTCGCCGGTGAAGTAGCGTTTGGCGAAGGAGGAGGCCACGAGGTTGATGCTCTCGGTGGTGCCGCGGGTGAAGACGATCTCGTAGTTGTGGCGGGCGTTGATGAAGGCCTGCACCTGGCGGCGCACGGCCTCGTAGCGCTCGGTAGCCTCGGCGGCGAGGTGGTGAGCCCCACGGTGGATATTGCTGTTGAGGGTGCGGTAGTAGCCATCGAGGGCCTCGATGACACGCTGCGGCTTCTGCGTGGTAGCCGCATTGTCGAGGTAGACCAGCGGGTGGCCATGCACCTGGGTGTCGAGGATGGGGAATTGGGCGCGGATATTCATTTTTTACGTTTTTTCAGGAAGTAGCGGATGACGAAGAAGAGGATGACGACGGCCAGGAGGGCGAGGATGCCGATGCTGATCTCGTGGCTGTATTCGGCGATGACTTTTTTGTCACCGGCGAGATGTGCCAGGTATCCCAAGAGTGCCAGTATACAGTTCCAGACGAAGGCGCCGAGGGCAGTATACAAGGTAAAGGAGCCCAAGTTCATGCGCGACAGTCCCGCCGGGATAGAGATGAGCTGACGGACGACAGGGATGAAGCGGCCCACGAGGGTCGACATGGCGCCATGGTCGTTGAAGTAGACCTCGGCTTGCTCGATCTTCTCCTGCGAGAGGCGCAGGAGGTGGCCAACCTTGCTGTTGGCGAACTTATAGATGATAGGACGTCCCAGCCACATGGAGAGGAAGTAGTTGATATAGGCTCCCACGAGTGCGCCCAGGGTGCCCACCAGGATGATCAGCCACCAGAGCATGTCGATGTTGCTGTCCTCGTCGAGGGCGAAAAAGACCGCCGGCGGCACCACCACCTCGGAGGGGAACGGGATGAAGGAGCTCTCGACAGCCATGAGGGCACCGGTGGTCCAGTAGTTCATGTGCTTCTCGTAGAAATTGATCAGCTCCATCACCCAGCCGGAATGGGTGGTATCGGCCGTGACGGCAGCGGCGACAGGTGCCTGTGCCTGGAGGACGGTATCCTGTGCGGTGATAGGGTTTGTGGCGACAAGCATCGCCAAAAGAATCATTATCGGTAAGAAACGTTTCATATTATATGTATTGGCTTAACTTCTTAACTTCTTTAACTTCTTAACTACTTGTCCCCATTATACGGGTCGGTAGGGACGAGGGGGCCGAGGAGCGGGTGTTTGATGATCTCGGGGCAGAGCTCGGAGAGCAGCATCGGCGACACGTCGGGCAGCATCCTGCGGGCGCGGTTGTAGTGGTTGGTATAGAAATAGGCCGCCGCGAGGTAGGTGCTGTAGAAGGCACTGTGGGGGTAGACGTCGAGCGACTCCTCGGCGAACTGTTCCATGAGGTCGTAGACCTTGTGGTCGAAGAGGAACTGTGTGTAGAGCTGGCACTGGGGCTCGGTGTAGAGGTCGGTGAGGAGCATCTGCTCGAAGCACTCGGAGGCCTTGTCGAAATTGCCGAGGCTGTCGTAGACCATGGCGGCAGAGCACAGCACGTCGGGGTGGCCGTTGGGGTAGTTGGGGTCGTCGTTGGCCTCGTTGAGCGCCAGCGCCTTGTCGGCGAAGCTCCTCGCCGAGGGCAGGTCGCCGGTCTCGAGGCAGCATACTGCCATAGAGGCGTAGGCCTCGGCGTCGACGGGGTTCTCGTCGATGGCCTTGCGGAAATAGGCCACGGCGGAGGCGTAGTTGGCCTCGCGGGCGTAGAGGGAGCCCACGGTGCGGTAGATGCGGGCCCGGTCGTCGGTGTAGTCGAGCACGCGCAGCATCGTCGTCACCGCCTCGGAGGTATGGCCCATGAGGTCCTGTGTCTGTGAGAGGGCGATATAGGCGTCGACATAGTTCTTGTCGATGGCTATGGCGAACTCGAAGGCGTCGACGGCCTTCTCGTAGAGTGTCAGGTCGCGGTAGGCGCAGCCCAGGCAATGCCAGGCCTCCTTGCAGTAGGGGTTATCCTTGACATATTTGGACAGGTAGTCGGCGCTTTCCTCGACACGGCCTATCTCATAGCAGACGTCGTAGTAGTTGTAGATGGCGATATCGTCACAGGAGTCGCTCTCCATGGCCTTGCGGTAGCAATCGAGGGCGGTGTCGTAGTTCTTGAGCTTGTAGTATTCCTCAGCGAGGTTGGCGTAGACGCGGCCGAGCATCCAGCCGTCGGAGGCTGCCTCGTTGAAATAGCGGATAGAGGTCTCGGGGTCGTCCATGGCGCTATAGGCCACGCCGAGGGAATAGGCGATGTCGGTATTCGTCGGCTCCTCGCTGCGGAGACGCTTGAGGATAGCCAGGGCCTCCTTGTAGTTCTCCCGCGCGATGAAGAGGTGTGCGCGGCGCAGCCGTATCGACGTGTTGGAGGGATAGAGCTGCTCGGCGTACTGTACGGCACGCTCCAAGGGCTTCTGGTCGTTCACCTCGAAATAGTAGTCGATGATGATCTCCAGCTCGTCGGCATCGAAGAACTGGCTCTCGCCTCGGAGAACGGTGTTCTCGAAGTCGAGCACCAGCTCGCGAACCTCGTCGTCGAAATTTTTGAATCTGTCTTTTTTCAAATTCATTGTCTTTTTTTGGGGTAGTTAAAGTAGTTAAAGGTAGTTAAAGTAGTTAAAGGACAAATGTACTTTTTTTCAGGGGTAGTTAAAGTAGTTAAGGTAGTTAAGGTAGTTAAAGGACAAATGTACTTTTTTTCAGGGGTAGTTAAAGTAGTTAATGTAGTTAAAGGACAAATGTACTATCTTCCCTTTTTATTTTCCTTTTTTTCTTCCCGTTTTTATTCTATTTTTATCTTCTCTTTTTTATTTTTCTTTTTCTATCTTCCTTTTTTATTTTCCGTTTTCAGTCTTCCCATTTCTTTTTTGTCACTATTGCGACGCTATATGAGTTCAGAAACTTGCTTGTTTCTTCTATTTCCTGTATCAAAGAATCACACTCCGACTGATTAATATAGGATAAGTCGCAGCTAAGGATAATGTAACAACGACATTCCTCCAAACTCCCTTGCGCATAATTATAGAAACGCAGTTTATCGTCCTTTCCCATTCTCTTATACCCTTCCGCAATGTTGCCTGCGATGGACACTGCCGCACGGCGGAACTGGGAGATGAGGCCAAACTTCTCATCCTCCGGGAAGGCTTTTGTCACCTTATAGACATGAAGGATAAACTGTCTAGCCTTTTGCCACGCGATAACACTCTCAAATGTATTTGTCATAAATATTGGTTTTATCCTTTAACTACCTATGTTATTTGTCAACAAATTGTATCGTCCTTTAACTACTTTTAACTACTTTAACTACCTTCAACTACTTTAACTACCTTAACTACCTTTAACTACTTTAACTACCTTTAACTACCTTTATACAATCAGAACGAGAAGCGGATGGAGAGGCCGCCTTTGGTGGTGGAGTTGGGATAGGCGTTGGAGATATAGGGGGTGTTGATATTGGTCTGGAAGAAAGCCTTGGCCGTGAGGTTCTGCGTCAGTGCGTACTCGGCGCTGAGCTCGGCCATCCACACCGAGCTGCCTGACGAGATCTGGCTGAGGTTCTGGTTAATCTTGCGTATGACGACCATGTTGCTGTTATAGGTGAGGTTGAGCTGCACCACGAGGTCGCTCTTGAGCTTGTGGACCTTCTCGGCGAACTTCACGTCGAAGGAGATATCCTTGAAGCGGTAGCCGGCGCCGAAGGTGAAGCCGTCGCGCGAGGTCTCGGTGAGCTGGTTGTTGGAGAAGGAGAGCAGCAGGGTGCGGTTCTTCTGGATGGAGAAGTTGAACTGGAAGCTGTTGACCATGTTGACCGAGATGCGGATGAGGGGGTTGAACTGCTCGGAGATCTGCACGCCGTCCATGCTCAGCGGTGGCACATAGTCGCCGGTGCTGTTGAGTACGTTCTCCGTGCCGTAGTCATAGTCGTCGGAAGCCGACAGCAGCGCGTCGGTGTAGAAGCTGCCCACGCTGTAGGTCGACGAATAGCGGTGCGAAAGGGTGATATTGGTGAACCACTTCTTGAGGAACTGGATCTTGTTCAAGCCATTGTAGGTGATGTTCCAGTTGGGCAGCGGGAAGCGCTGGAAGGGCGAGAAGGACTGCTTGGCGGGATCCTTGCCGAGGTAGGTGGCCAGGAAGGAGGTCAGCAGTACCGTCTGTGAGTTAGCGCTATAGCCGGCGGGATAGTACTGGCCGTTCATGGTGTCGAGCACCATCTGGTCGTTGTAGGGGTCGGGGTTGGCCTCGGCCAGGCGGTTGGCCACCACGGAGCGGTTGTCGAGGAACTGCTGGAAGAGGTCGTCGGCGTTGCTGAAGGCGGTGGAGAAGCTCCAGGTGGTAGTGGTATAGTTACCCGTGAGGCGTGACGACAGCGGTCCGTCGACGAAGCCGCGGTCGGAGAGGTACTTATAATAGTATTCCTCGCGCGAGGAGTAGGTCTGATTGGCGTTGACGGTTATCTTGAAGTCGCGGATAGGCTCCACGGTGGACTGCAACGAGAGTGTACGGTTGGTGGTAGCCTCGTGGGCCTGGTTGAACAGCGAGTCGCGAGAAAGCAGATCCTGACGGCGCAGGTCGTCCACCACGTCGTAGTCGTAGCCGAGGATATAGCCCAGTCCCGGGGTCCAGCCGTTGCGCGGGTCGAGGCCCACATACTTGGGCTCGCCCATGTAGCCTGGCAAACGTGAGCCGTTGGTGACGTTGTACTGGATGGTAGCGTCCTTCACGGCGGTGAGCAGACGGAGGCTGAAATAGCCCACCTGCTTGAGCATCTCCTTCAGCTCCGCCTTGCGCAGGCTGTCGGCCGCCGCCAGGGAGTCCTGAGCGCTCATCTTGGGCTGCTTCTTCGGCGGGCGTTGGCCGCCGCCCTTCTTGTTACCCTTGTTGCTCACCGGGGCGTTGGCATCCTTGAGGATTTTGATCTTGTTATAGAGCGTGGTGAAGTTGGCCGTAGCCGTGACCTGGAAGTTCGACGAGCCCTGCAGCACCGAACCCAGCGACTTCAGCGCCTGGGTAGTGCCCTGGTAGGTGTAGTTGGTGCGGTAGCTCAGCGGCACCTTCAGGAAATCGAGGTAGGGCAGCTTAGTGATGGGCAGATCGTAGCTGGCGGTGATAGACTGCTGGAAATTCTGCATGGTACCGCCCTGGGCTATGGAGTGCCATATCGAGTCGACAGCCGACGAGCTCTCGATGCGGCCGACAGGCTCCTCTATGCGGGCGTTGGCGTTGGCAGAATACTGGATATGGAACGACTTCATCAGGTCGTACTGCAGGCCGTAGTTGCGCTGCCAGGTGAACTGCTTGAAGTAGGTAGGCTTGATGATCACCAGCGCGGCGCTCTTGTTGCGCAGCAACGTCTCCTCGAAGTCGCGGTAGATCTCGGTCGAGAAGCTGAGGTTCTTCGGCAGGTAGTAGAAGTTGAACTCTTTGATAATCTTCCATGCCTTGCCGCGGAAGAGTTTCACCTTGTCGAAGGGTTTCACCGGCTCGGGCTGGAGGCTGTAGTTGTAGGTGAAGCCACCGCGGTGCTGGTCCTTGTTGTAGTATTCCGTCTCCTCGTCGCTGCTGCGCTCGCCGCTGTAGGCATAGGAGAAGGAGAAGTTCTCGATGTCGTAGATATGCGGCTTGAGCGACTCCTTGCCGACGCGGTCCTTGTGGATGTTGGCCAGCGTGACGTTGGTCGTCGACTTGCGGCGCTGTGTCACGCGGCGCAGGCTGTCGCGCTCTGCCGAAGTGGCGTAGGTGTTGAGGTCGTCGGAGAGCAGCACGTCGGGGTTGTTAGGGTTGTATTCAGGGCTGCCAATCTCGCGGTTGTAGTCGAGGTAGAACGGTATGTGCAGGCCCCACTCTTCGGGCAGGAACTTGCCCAGCTCCATGTCGAAGGTCGTCTGGAAGGTGAAGGTATTCATTAGCTCCTCCTTGATGAGCGGGTCTTCGAGGTTGCCGAAATGCGCCGTGGTGTAGCTACCATAGAGTGACAGGTTACCCACGTCGGCCAGGTTCGTCCTGGCCAACGCCATGGCTGCCCAGCCACCCTTGTTGCTGTAGTCGCTCAGGCGCAGCTCGTTGACCCAGACGATGGCCGACTTCGGCAGCATATTATTGCCGTCGGTGAGGCTCTCCTTCTTGGGGTTGCGCACGCCCACCATGATCACCTTGACCTTGCCGAGGTTCGGCGTGCCCAGCACGGTATACTTCTTGCCATCGACTATCTCGCTGTAGAGCATCGTGGGCGAATAGCCGCCCTCGCCGTGGCGTATCTTGTAGTTGCGGTTGGTCTTGATTTCGGTCATCCGCTTGAGGTCGATGTCGACGAGGTTCTCGCGCGGCCAGATGGCGTAGGCATCGTCGGAGGGCGTATACCACGGCGTGAACTTCAGCGGCAGCTCATACTCGTAGTAGTTGCTCGTGTAGTCGGTACCCAGACGCACAAACAGCACCAAGTCGTCGTCCTGCATTTGGTCGGCGGCATACTTCTGCTCGGCATGGACGAACATCTTCATGTGGCCGTACTGGCGCAGGTCGTAGCTGGTGGAGCGGTAGATGGCGCGGGCGTCGCCACTCGTCAGGTGGTCGACGTCGAGGGCTATCGACTGCTCGTTGAGCTGCGTGTAGCTATTGCCCGAGGAATACCACTCCTCGCGCTCGATGCCGGGAGGCAGCACGTATGGCACCGGCTGGCGGCTGCCGTTCTCCTCGATATTCACCGTCGAGATATTGAAGCTCGTCTCCTCGGTGGTACCCGTGGGGTAGTCGCCCGGCTGCAGGAGGTCCTCGCTGTATTTGCGCCAGGTGGAGTAGACGAGGTCGAGGGTGGCGAAACGGAGGATGACGGGTTCCTCGAAATCGTTGAGGAACATACGCATGAAGCGGATGGACTGGAAGCCGTTGATGGTGCCCACCTTCTCGTTGGGCTCGCGGATGGGGATGCGGAACTGGTACCAGCGGCAGGTCGTCGTCTCGCCATTGGCCAGCTGCACGTTGTGGGCCTCTTGGATGTCGACGATGTGGTTCTCGCCTATCACCATGCGGTCGGGGCGCAGGTCTATCTCATACTGGTAGTAGTTCTCCGACTCGCTCAGCGTGTTGTCCTTGTTGATGTCCTCGACATTGGGGTAGGCGCTGCCCGAGGTCATATATTCCTCTTCGTTGGACTCGTCGACGGGCGAGTTGCCCTCGGGGTTGTTGTAACGCTTATAGCGGTCGTTGATTTTGACGTTGTTCTGGTCGTAGTAGCTGCTGCGGAAATAGCGGTAGTCGTCGGCCGACGGGTCTTCGGCAGCCATCTGGTAGGCTCTGGAAGCCGTGCCGTAGCGCTGGGCGATAGCCTCGAGGTAATCGGAGAAGAAGGTCTGCTCGTCGTCGAGGCCCTGCGTGCTTCCCAAGCCGTCGTAACCCACGTCCTGGTACTTGCGGCTCTGCGCGTCGTTGTCGAAGGCGTTGACCACGGGCTGTGTCGTCGGCACACGTCCCCAGATGGTGGTGTCGACATTGACCACCACGGCGCTCGTCGGCAGGCCGTTCTCGAAAGCCTTCTTGCCGTCGCGCAAGATATCCTCGCTGATGTCGCCGAGGTTGATATAGAGCTTACCACCCGTGTGGTCGGGCCGTTCAATGAAGGGGTCCATGAGCCAGAACTCGAGGGTCTCGATGTTCTGTGTCTCGAAGTCGGTATAGTCGAGCTTGCGCATGATACCGCCCCAGCGGCTTCTGGGGTTCGCCAGCGTACCGCTGTCGGTGAGACCGGCGCTGTAGGCCGTCGGTGCCACATCGAAGTTATAGGGGCCACGCTCCTCGGGGTAGTAGGCCAGGTTCAGCTCGTAGATATAGGTGGGCTGTCCCGCCACGCGGTCCTTGTTGGGGAACACCTCCTGCTCGTAGATGCGGCGGGCATAAGGCTTCGACAGGTCGTCGAGGGTGATATTCTCGGGACGTGTGCCGCTGTTGTAGAAGTCGTTGCTGATGCGGTACCAGGCCAGTTTGGCGCGGTTAAAGCCATAAGCCAGTCCGCTGTTGGGGAATGTCTCGGGGAACATAGACATGGGGCGTCGCCAGTCTTGTGGCGTGCTGGCCAGGACCCAAGAGCTCACCGTGGTGAGGTTGATGCTGCTCTCGGCGCCCTCGAAGTCGTCGATATAGCTCACGCTGCCCTCGCCCATGCCCGTCTGCGACATGCCGGGGATGAAATGGGCGAACTCGGCCTGCAGGCTCAGGTTGCTCGGCGCCTTGGTGTCGATGCCGGGCAGCATGTCCATAATCTTTGTGATGATGGGCACCTCGCCGCGCCAGTTCAGGTCGACACCCCAGATGCTGTTGGAGGTCGGCTCGTCGCCGAAATTGTTCTTCTGCGTCAGCGGCTTCTCGTGCAGGTTCATCACCGTGGCACCCAGATTGAAGTCGGGTGCGAACTCGTAATTCAGGTGCAGACCCAGCATACGCTTGGTGGTCATGCTGAAGGAGTTATTCTCCGAGCTGACGCTGATGGGGGTGCCCGACGAGAGGATGCTCTCGTTGATGATGCGCACGGTACCCATGGTATAGTCGACGGTATAGTCGACATTCTCTATCAGCGGCACGCCGCCCGCCGTCACCGTCACGCTGCCTTGCGTCACGCTGTAGCCCAGGCTTATCTCGCCACTCACGCTGCTCGTATAATAACCCTCCAGATAGAAACGGTTGCGCTCGGCATACTGCTGCGCCAACGCCTGCGTCATGGTATAGAGTGAGTCGAAGCAATAGCGGTTGGCCATCTCCTCGTCGCCCAACAGTGTCCGCAGGTCCTTGCCGAACGGCTCGACATAGGGGAAGAAGATACGTCCCGTGGAGGCCTGGATAAGGCCGCCCTTGAAGGCCGCCGAGTCGAACCAGTCGAAGACACCGTCGGCATAGTAGTAGCTCTGGCTGGCGTCCATGCGGTCCATGCCGAAAAGTTCAATCAGCGGCACGCCCTGGCGGGGACCTTCCGTGAAGTATCCCACTCCCACGCCGCCGTCGGTGCTCTCATAAAGCACATTCAGGCGGAAGCCGTCACGGCTCAGCTGGCTGCTCTTCAGGAAGTAGACATTCTTCATCATCAGTTTCCACAGCGGGCCATGGGTATCCACGGAGGTACTCTTCAGCAGTTTGACGACAAGGGTATTGGGGTCGTTGATACCGTCGGTCGTCAACTCGCCCACCTGATAGACTGTCGTGTCGCCCACCACCTGGTATTGGTAAGCCACTGCCAGCACCTGGTCGTTGGCCAGCGGCTGACTCAGCGAGATGAATCCCAGCTCGCGGTTGAAGGTATACTCGTTGCTGTTCAGCAGTCGGGCGCTCTCCACCTTCTCGTAGTCGGTGCCTGCCGTCATGCCCACGCCCTGCATATAGTTCGTCACCGAGTTGATGCTACGCACGCTCGATGGGTTGACCAGCTGCAGCAGGTCGTTGGCGCTATTGCGCGGCAGCTGCGGGCCACTGCCGTGTACCCGCGGGTTCCACGGAGTTCCCTCGCCGAGGTCGGTCAAGGCCAGGATATTGCGGTTCTGCTGCACCGCAGCGCCCACATTCGTGCGCCACACTTCGATGCGGATAATCTTCACGTTGCTGTTCACCACAGGCAGCGTGCTCATGGCCTTGTTATAGTTGTCGTAGAAATACTGCGAGATAAAGAAATGGCGGTTATCCTCGTATTCGTCAGCGCGGATTTCGAACTCGTGGCTGCTGGCACCGCCCTTCACCTGCATATTCTCCGTACTCGTCTCTTTCTCGCTCACCACGGCATCCACCGTCAGGCGGCCGAACTTCAGCTTCGTATGGAAGCCGAAGAGCTGCTGGCTGCCCTTGATGAGCGTCGTCTGCAAGGGGAACGAGATATCCGCCGCCTCGAAGAGCTGCAGGATATCGTCCTCCTTACCCTCGTAGCGCAGCTTGATCTTGTTCTCGAAGTCGAAGGTAGCCTGGGTGTTGTGATTGATGTCGAAATTGATAAGGTCGCCGATCTTGGCGTTGATGTTCAGCTGGATGTTCTCATCGAAGTCGAAGGTCGTCACGCTGCGCTCGCTGGCGTCGCGCTGCGGGTCGTTGCGGTAGTTGTTCACTATCTGGAACTTCAACTCGGCGCTGCCCTTCGGGGTAATCGTGATTTCGGGCTTACCCATCAAGCTTTCGAGTTTCTCGCTGATTTGGTTGAAGCCGGGAATCTTGCTCAGCAATCCGCCGCCGCTGTTGTCCAGTGCCGTGCCGGCGCTTTTCTCGTCCCAGTACTCGCGCATGAGTTGGTCCATACGCCAGTCCTGATAGTCGTCGAACGACATATACTCGCGGCTGATCACCACGTCGCCCACCTTCGTCACCTTCACATAGTCGCCCGTCTCAGGATTATACTCCACTTCGGTCTTGACGGCCGACGGCTGGTAGCCGCTGCCCATCGGCGTAAACGCCGACGAGTCGGTCTGCGCCCACACGCCCGCATGCACACAGAACAGCAGTGCCAATAAAAGTATAAACCGAGTTGCGTTTTTCATTTAACCTACATAAAACGCAACTCGGCTATTATTATTGCACTAATATATAAAAAATATTTATCGTCAGAGTCGTTTCAGGCCTTCCTTGATGATCTCCTCCACGGTCATCGCGCTGCCGTCGGCATTGCGCCAGTCGGTGGACATCAGGAGTTTTTCGACGGCCGGCTTGGCGAATCCCAGCATCGTCAGCGCCGTAAGTGCCTCATCACGTGCCTGGTTGGCCATCCCGCTCTCCACTCTCCACTTTCCGCTATCCACTCCGGCGCCCATCTTGTCGGCCAGCTCGAGGACGATACGCTGCGCCGTCTTGGCGCCGATGCCTTTCACGCGCTGTACCTTCTTGACATCCTGCGTCTGGATGGCGGCGCGGAGCTCGTCGACGGTGAGCGACGACAGCATCACTCGCGCCGTCTGGTTGCCCACGCCGTTGACAGCCACCAGCAGGCGGAACATCTCGCGCTCCGCCATATCGTAGAAACCGTAGAGCTGATGAGCATCCTCGCGCACCGCCAGGTGGGCGTAGAGTTTCACCCGCGACGCGTCGGCCCTTCGCAGCGCCTCATAGGTATTCAGCGTTATTTCCAACAGGTAACCCACGCCGCCGCAGTCGATGACTGCCTGCGTGGGTTCCAATGATGCCAGTTTTCCTTCAAAGTATTCGTACATGGTCTAAAAATTATATCCTATTCCTTCGGCAGGACTGCCTTCCTGCAGCGTGTAGTCGTCCTCGCGGGGATCGGTGAAGAGCGGATCTTCGTCCCATTCGCCGCCGCGGACAATGCTATGCACAAAACGGTAGTTGAACGGCCAACGCTCGTCCTCGCTCAGCAGTACCTCGGAGCTTCGCGTACCCCAGATGATACAATCGACGAAGTCGGCCTTGGTCAGTGCGCCACCCACCACGCCGGCGGATGTCAGCATCTGGTTGCTCAGCACGATGGTCTCTATCTTGCGGGCGTTATAGCTCCAGTAGTTGGCGAAGGTGCAGTGGCGGAAGTCGTAGCTGCCGCCCATCAGCGCCGTGAAACCCGCCAAGCAGTCGTATACCAACAGGTTGTTTCCCGTCACCGTGGCACCCTGTCCGATGATGGCGCAGTCGCTTATATTCCGCAGGATGCTATTGCTCACTGTCAGCTGTGCGCCAGGGTAGCAGCGCAGGCCTCCCGTGGCATTCTCTATCACGGCATGGTCTATCATATTGCCGGTGCTGTAATTGTAGAACCACACCGTCTGCCACTGTCCCGGCAGGAAGCGGTACCAGCCGTCGTGACGCAGGCTCGTCAGGAGCACCGGTCGCTCCGCCGTACCCTGCACCAGCAGACGCGCCGCCGAGTCGACGATAAGCATGGCGTTGGTGGCGAAGTGTACTTCGGCGCCTGCCGTCAGACGCAGCATGCAGTCCTCGCTCACCAGTACATTGCCCACTACCACATGCGGGAGGCTGTCAGTCCAGGTCTCGCTGCCGATGCGCAGCCACACCGAGTCGCGCGGCGTGATATGATACACCGCGTTGCGGCCCCATGCCGTCAGCGGCAGACGCTGTCCGTTGCTGAAGCTCACGGCATCCTCCACCAGGAAGGGGGACTGTTCGTCGTTGGGGTTGATATTGGCCTGCACGAAGACAAAGATGCTGTCGCCGGCCTCGATCTCCACATCGTGTGCCACCATCGAGGTGTCGCCGTCGACATTCAGGCGAAAGCGGCTCGTACGCCCCTTTTCCAGCGTCACCGAACTTAGTATCAAGTTATCATCGGAACGGTTGTACACCGTCACCTTCTGCGTCGCTGAACCCATGGTGGTGAACACCGTGTCGAACGCCACCGTGTCGATGGAGAAAGCCAGCTGCACCTCGCCGCCGTCACGCACGAACGACTCCTGCTCGCATGAGAGGAGTATCATCGGCATCACCGACAGAACAATCACATACAGCAACTTCTTCATTTGGCTTATCTCCTGTCTACTTATCTCCTATCTACTTATTTTGTATACAGCTCGAATATCTCCTCCAGCCGCTTTGCGCAAACAGGGCAGAAGGGAGCATAGTCGCGCATCATGCAGCGCATCGTCGGGCGGTAGACGCCTTTCGACGCATAGCCGGCGCCCTCATATACGCCCAGCGGGCCGCATTCGCTCCGCGGCACCTCCACGTCGGGTGTCGGCACCGGCGTGCCTTTGGGGAGCATCGACTTCCACTTGTGGTCGAAGTCTTTCAGATTGGTGATATTGGGCTCCGTAGGCTCGTAATCCTTCACATGGAGCGTGTTGTAGGACAAGTCCTCGTCGACATACTCGTCGGCCAGTCCTCCGAAGCAGTGGCCCATCTCGTGCGGCAGCACCGACGCGGCCATGTCGTGCATCGTGCTCACCGCATAGCAGTTATACAAGGCACCGCCGCCATAGCGGCTGTCGTTCACCATAATGATGATATAGTCGCACGGCGTGGTCCCGATCCTGTCGTGCAGCTTCCATACGCTTCGCGTCATCAGGTAGCGGTCGATACCGAAGGTGTTGAACTCGGCATCCACATCGGCCCACACACCATAGACATTGAAATCCTGCCGATGGCTCTTGAAAGGCTCTTTGCCGAAGAGTATTTCGCGCATACGATAGTAGTCCACATTCAGTCTCGCGTCACCCTCCTCATAGCCTTGTGCCACTATCACCACATCGACCTTCTCCTTCGGGTCGCCATGCAGCTCCAGGTCCACGGCTTCGCCGATATGGTAGTTAAACTCCAGCTCGCGCTCTCCCGGCACAAAATCCACCACCGTCTGGTCGATGAAACCCTGCGCACCGGAACGTTGTTGAAGGGCAATCTTCACCGCCTTCTTAGGCATCGGCAGCAGGAGCGTCTCCTCGAAACGCTGCACTTCCGTGGCACCCTTAGGGGTGTCGCGGTACTCGCGGAAAAGCGTGCTGTAGCAGCGCGAGTAAATCACCTTGCCACTCTTGGCATCGCGCATCTCCACCCGGTAGTCGCCATTGTCGAAAGGATCTATCATCCGTGTCCGCGAGCCGTGCCACTCGGCCGAGCGGTCGAGCCAACGACTCACCCACACAGTATCGCGCTGCGCATTGCCCTCGCGCTGGCAGTCGATACGAAGCGTCTGCCCGGTGAAATACTTGTCGAACTTCACCTTTTGTCCGAAGGCCGGCATTGCCATGCCAAACATCACAAACAATAATGTAATATATGTAATTTTCCTCATCTTCCTCTATGATACAAAAACTCGTAACAAATAACTCGAAACTATTCCTTTTATTGTGGTTGGAAATATTTTTTGTCGCAAGGAAAAGTTAAAATCATCAAAATTGTCTTTTCTTAAAAATTTTTTTTTGTACTTTTGCAAATTCATTTTCACTCATAGTATATGATACTGAAATTATACAATGGAAACCCTAACGTGCGCGATGTAAGGCGTGTAGCCGACATCCTGCGTGACGGTGGCATCGTCATCCTGCCCACCGACACCCTCTATTGTTTCGCCTGCAGCCTCGAGCACAAGAAAGCCGCCGAGAACATTGCCCAACTCAAAGGCTTCCGGCTCAAACAGGCCAAATACTCGATGCTCTGCGACAGCCTCAGCCAAGCCTCGGAGTATGTCCGCGCTATGGACAAAGACACTTTCGCCCTCCTCAAAGCCCATCTTCCCGGCCCATACACCTTCATCCTTGAGGCCAGTGGCAACCTGCCCCGCAACTTCCAGAACGCCAACAAGACCATCGGTATCCGTGTGCCCGACAACGACATTACCCTGGCCATCATCAATGAAGTGGGCATGCCGCTCATCTGCACCTCCGTGCGTCCCCTCGGCGAAGAAGACGAACCCGAGAACTATACCGACCCCGACCTCATCCACGACCGCTTCGGTGCGCGTGTCGACCTCGTCGTCGACGGCGGCATTGCCGACCCGGCTCCCTCGACGGTGGTCGACTGTAGCGACGGCATCGAGGTCATCCGCCAAGGCAAAGGCGTATTGGATTTATAAACGGAGAATTCAACTTATTTAACTAATGGCTACGCAGTCCAATTACAAGCGAATTACGCTAAATAGCCCACGGCAGTCCAGCCGCAGCAAAGCGGGCGGCATTCGAGTAATTAGCCTTAAATTGACCAACGTAGAAGCAAATTAGTTCAATTAGTCTCAATTAGCCGTTAAACGGGAAAAACTATATGAAAGTCACTATTAATAACGGAGGCGGAGGCCACTTCTACTCCAGCCAGAGCGGCTGTCTGACACGGCTCATGCTGCTCTCCATCGCCGTGATGGTGGGGGCCTGGCTATTGCCCGGCATCGTCGTCGAATCGTTCGGCGCCGTGCTGCTCACCGCCCTCGTCATCTCCATCCTCAACAACATCCTTCGTCCAATCCTCATCGTCATCACCCTCCCCGCCACCATCGTCACCCTTGGATTTTTCCTTTTCATCATCAACGCCATCATCATCCTGATGGCCTCGGAAATGGTGAATGGATTCCATGTCGACAACTTCGGTTCGGCGCTGCTCTTCAGCCTGGTGCTGATGGGTGTGAACTATCTGCTGGAGCTACCCAACAAATACCTCAACCGAAAGAACTTGCAGCAGCCCGGAAGCCCTACATTCACACAGACGGACAACGATACCGACGATGAGGGGTTCACTCCCTACGAAGAAGTAGAATAATTTACGAAATGGCTAATTTAACAAATTTAACGAATGTCTACTCAATACAATTTCAAGCAAATTACGCTAAATTGCCTACGGCAGTCCAACCGCAGCGGAGCGAGCGGCATTCGAGTAATTAGCCACAAATTGACCTGCGGAAGCCAATTAGTTTAATTAGAATAATTCGCCGTTATTACTGGTGCGTTAAAATTTGAACATTATTAAGTTTTTAAAATAAAGTTAGTTCTTTGACATTTTGATTTGAATTTTGGCAGCGTACTTTCTCATTAGGAGAAGCCAAGAGTTCGCTCAAGTCGG
>Ga0326514_10000070_pt1 | contig 60493 bp, 72 predicted proteins | sample 3_2548_0518_D_FD_203653 | JGI IMG/M metagenome (GOLD analysis project Ga0326514, IMG submission 203653) | Bovine rumen microbial communities from UC Davis, California, United States - 3_2548_0518 | ecosystem: Host-associated > Mammals > Digestive system > Stomach > Rumen | place: USA... | reverse complement strand
TCGGTAAGAAATCCTTTGACGTGATGAACGCCGAAGCACAGAACAAACCGAATCCCATTAACCGGATTCAGATCGAATACAAACCCCACGAGGAACCCATGGGAATCCCCGTAGCGAATAAGGAACCCGATCCTGTTGTAAACGAAGCGTCTGTTCACAACGCCCTGCGCGTACTGGACAAAACCGTCGTTTACAGCCTAGGTGGGACTTTATGCGATTACGAGGTCAACACGAAGTCCCTCAACGTGGAAATGAAGAACGGTCTGATCACCGGCATCATCGATAAAGAGAGCATCGGCAAGTTCATCGAAGAGCTGAAGGAAATCGAAAAACTGCTGGACGAATGATGTCCAATCGGAAGGGCGCAGAAAAATCTGCCGTCCTTCTTTTTACCCTCGCAATATTTTCTGCTCTTTTAATGAAGGGAATTTAACCCTATCGACGACTTATTTTAAGGAGGACAAACTTATGTCTATGTCTAACAAGAAATTCATCGCTATCGCAATCATTGCACTGACGATTGCTGCTGTGACGAGTATCACATACGCTATCGGATTGCAGGCCAAAAACGACGCGATCATGAATTCAAGAAAGAGTACCCACGAATTCTGGGACCCTCAAGCCGAATGGAGTAATCGGTATCAAACGACATTTTTCGATTTTGATACGGATAATACCTGGGGCGATGAGGGCCAGCTTCAATGGTACCATATCATGAATTTCTGTGATTACGTCCGTTATGTGGATCTGTATATCCGTGAAGTACTGCACAAAGACCCGGAAACAAAAATGCTCGACAATCAGAAGTACCTTGAAGTACTGGAAGAAGTCAGCGACGGATGGATCAAATTTGACGAAAAGCACGTATATGTCTATTACAATGTAAGTCTGCTTGAAGGAATTCTCAATGTATTCTATGAGGGAGCTTAACCGCTCCTTCTTTTTGCCTCCCATTATATTTTGCTCTCTTTATGAAGAGGCGGAGTATAAACCCGGACACGTGAAATCACAAGAACCATGAGGCCCGAAATCGTCCAACGAGAGGACACCGCGTTTGGCGGAGACGACGGTCCAAATCCGTCAGCCTCTTTTTTTTTGCCTGATCCCACCGAGTGATTCGCAATTTTTTTCGTTCTCTTAATGAAGAGGAGAGATCCTCTATCACACCTTACAGGAGGAACATCACCATGAAAAAAACAATGTCTAAGGTATCTTACTACGGATTCCGCATCACTGTTTTGATGGTAACACTATTTGTCGACAGCCTGTTTGCCGCGATGTTCGTAAGACTCGGTATGGATAAGGTGCGCTGGTATGACCCAACCGATTGGGTAAGTTATATCATCGCCGCCCTGTTCGTCGGGATCTTCATCATCGGACAGCTCAAGCTGCTGGTCAATGTGCTGCATCAAATCACGGAACGCATCCGCACCAAGAAACTGCACAACAATATTAAGTATCAGGAAATGATCATCCGAAACGGTGGCACTATCAACCACGAAGGGAACGTATATCCGTTCTCAAGCGAGATTTAATCTGCTTGGGAACCGGGGCTATACGCCCCTTCTTTTTCTCGCATTATATTTTCTTCTGATTATGGAGTATAACATATCGAACCGAAAGGAGGAAATACAATGGCCCTATTGATTTTGTTCCTGATCGGCATCCTGTTATTTGCAGGAGGCATTACCCTGGTAAAGGAAGGTCTTCTGTGGATCATGATGGCGATCCTGGCACTCTTTGGCATTGGAAACAGCCGACGGAGATGAATGCTCCAACGTGATGCGAACGATAAAAAGTTCGCATTTTTTTCTGCGCTTATAATGGAAGGAAACGATATTACACCTTCCAATAAGAAAGGAGAGAACACTATGTCTACCAACACTGTCGAACTCAATCCTGCTGCCAAGAAACTGCTGATCGCCAAAGTCAATCGCAAGCTGATCAAAGCTTATGACGACTTGGCCGGAGAACTGAACCTTGACACCATCGACATGAAGCAGCTGATGCATGAGATGGTCGACACTATGATCCCGATTCCCGAATACGGAGTCGAAATCAACGTGTATGATCTCATGTCGTCTGCCTGCCACGTCGTGATGGCGGATAAGGCCAAGATTCTGCGTCAGATCGTCACCAAGACAATCGGTGACGCGATCGACAACGGCTATATCAAGCTGATTGAAACAAAGGAGGAGGACTCTGAAGAGGGCTAAAACCCTCTTCTTTCTTTCTCGGACGGCCATTTGAAAAAGGAGGTAAAGTAAGATGACTAAAACATATTGTGACCGCTGTGGCAAAGAGATTCAGAAAGATTTCAGAAATTACTCGTGGCTAACCCGTAAGGTTAATTATACGGAGGCGAGACTTATTACAATCAAGCCGCGCGAAGATTGGAAAAGGGACGATGTTTATATGTGCCAGGACTGCGAGGATAGCTACATACACTGGTTTATGAATCCAGAAACTTAAATAGGAGTTTAGCACATGATCGAAAGGTTTCGTATAGATGGCGGTGTAAATGATTACGCTACCATCCAAGAACCTGATAGCCACGAGGATGAACGGAAGCTATTGATCAGCGAGGGTTATCAGCCGTGGAGCAGATACGTTAAGGATGGTAAAAAAGAAGAATTGTGGGTTAAATAACACTTTATCAAAGGAGGCATCGGTCCATGAAAGCAAACTTTAATCATATTTACAATATTACCCGCCTGGCAAACCGGAAAAAGAAAAAAGCCGATTCGTCCATCCAGTTGCCGGCGCCCTGTCCAGCGGACGATCTGCCGACATTTCGAGAAGCATTTCCGAATAGCGACGCACTGGATGACGAAGGTGTTAAAAACCTGATGGCCGCCATCATGACCCGTGCGGCAGCCGATTACTTCGATGTTTGCAAGGACCCGCTGGATCTGGCAGCCGTAGACAGCATGTGCAGTCGGAAAGAACTGGAACGTTTTATTGATTCCGAATGGTACGAGTGCCTGACGGATATTGACCGGAACGCTTTTCGCCGGATCATTAACAAGCACCGCGAAAACGGCAAAACGCTGCCTACGGTGTATACGCCCAGGAACTGCGATATGGTCCAATTCGGCAGCGGCGCTCACACAAAAACCATCATCGGGGCCCGCCACGGTACCAACGGCGGCAAAACAGATGTTATATTCTGAGGAGGGTAATTGAATGAATGCTAACAGTTTTTACTTCGTTGCGTCGACCTGGTACTATCCGGATAATGACGATTGCTATGAAGAAATCGATCAAGAACTCGGACCCATGGCACTGCCTGAAGTATCGGCGCACATGCATACCTGGCTGGTTCAGCATCCGGACGCGTTCATTGAAGGCGCCGGCGATTGTGTGGGGATCCGTATGACCATGCTTGAATGCTCCGATACAATCAAGGATAAAAAGCAATCGTCCGCAAGAATTGAAGTGTAAAAGAGGTATTATATTTATGAACGAACTTGGTGACAAATTAGTTGACTTTCAGAAATGGTGTCCGTCCTGTAAGGATTTTGAGACGCCGGAAATTGATCTGCCATGCCGGGAATGCCTGGAATATCCAACCAATACTTATTCGACCAAGCCTGTCAAATGGAAGGAGAAGGAAACGTCATGACTACGATCACTACAATGCTTAATCCGGACACTGCGTGGAATCACGATCCGAAAATCGCCGAGATCCGGATCCTGACCATCGATGAAATCTCGGCCGCCATGTATGTGAACGGACTGTCTGTACGCAAAATGTCCCAGATCCTGGGCGTCGATTCGTCCCGAGTGCACGCCATGTTCAAGTATAAGGACGAATTTCATAACCGGCTTCTGCGCGTGGCCTGCACGCACGTATTAAACTCCCTGGGCGGCTGGAATCTTCAGGGAGGCGCGGTGGCATGAACCTGCTTTGGAGTTTCATCCAGTTCTGTGCCACATGCTTTATGGGCGTACTGGGCTTCGGCTTTCTGTGTATGGTGGTGCTGGTGATCATCGCGATCCTCAGTACCGTATTGGAGAAATGGAGGATGCGATAATGCACTGGATTGCTGTCATCGCCTGCATTCTGAGCTTTCTATTCGGTCTGTTCACCAGCATTTTCCAGACAGGATGCGTGCTGTACGAATGGGCCGTTGTCGACGAACAGGTAAAGGAGGCTCAACATGGCGATTCTTAACGGCCTGATGCTGATTATATTGCTGATTTCCCTCTTCGCGCTGGGCGATTATGTCGGCACAAAGATCATGTTTTTCGCCTACGGTATTGATAAACTGAAAAATTTCAGCGAAAACAGTCAGGAAGCCCTCCGCTTTATCGCCAAAAAATTCGTGACGGACCGGGTCAAGCGCCGCCTCGCCAGAGAATCGCAAAAAACTTCGCGCTGATTATGGAGGAAACTCCGAATATGAAAGGAGGCACAACTATGTGGTTCAGAAAAAACAAGGAACCAAAGCCGATCGACAACCTGAGGGAGGAGGTCAATCGCCTGTGTGGCCAGTTAAAACTGCTGGATCCGAGAGATCCCGCGTATGGAGAGATCCTGGAACGCATCACTACCCTGCAAACCCAGATGTCCAACGACAAAACCATTCGTCGTAGGGTTCATCCGGAAACCAAGAAGGTGATCGCGACAGGAGCCACCATCGCGGGCCTGATCGGGCTCAACTATTACCTGGATAACAAGGGCGAGGCCATTTCCGGCAAGGCCCAGCGCATCGGTGAAAACCTGTTGAGTCAGGGAACACGTATGCTGAACATTTTCAAATTCTAAGGAACTCTGGAGAGGGCTGAGAAATCAGCCCCTCTCCTCTTTTTCTCGCAAATTATTTTCTTCCTTTTATGAGATGAAGTGAATCTCAATTCTACGAAAGGAGGAACTGAAGCTATGCTGGCATGGTTGATGGACCGATTCCTGAACGTATTATGGTTCATTCTGATCGCGACCGCTGCATTTGGCGGGTACAAGATCGTGAGAACCATTATATCTGAAGGATCAGACCACATCGTGACCCATATCCAGGAGTATCTGGAGAAAAAAGAAATTAACCGAATCTTCAACAAGCGGATAGGACGCTGAACCAACCCAAGGGAAAGGACCCGAAAGGAGGCATTCAGCGCCCTTTCCCTTCGCTATGCAGAAAGGAGATCTCATGTTTCATTTGCCCATTTCACCGACCAGCGCTTTGGGAAAAGCGGCGGCGTTCACCGGCCGTCATTCTCCGTTGATCCTCGTCATTACCGCGGCCGCCGGCGCAGTCAGCAGCTGCGTCATGGCTGTTAAGGCCACCACTAAGGCCGAACAGCTGCTGGCAGAACGCAAAGACGAAATCGCGTATCAGGAGGAGGTCAGCCCCGATCAGGTAGAACTGACACCCCGCGAAATCGTCAAAACCGTATGGAAATTATATTTGGCCCCGGCTATCTGCCTGACACTGTCCATTGCCTGCATGTTCCTGTCGTTAAAGATCAGTACGGGACGCAACCTGGCCCTTGCTGGATTATATTCGTCCAGTCAGGAGGCGCTGCGACGATATGAGGATAAGGTCATCGAAGCCGTCGGCGAAAAAGGAAACGAGGCGATCCGCAACCGCGTCATTGAACAGAAGCTCGTGGACCACCCTGTTCCGCCCAATATGGTGCCCGGAAAGGACGAATACCTGTGCTATGACGATTATTCAGACCGTTACTGGATGGGCAATCTGAATAACATCATGGAGGCCAAAAACCGAGTCAATGAACTGCTGGAACACAATATGTACATATCCCTGAACGACTTTTACGAAATGATCGGCCTGCCCATTGCCGGCTGCGGAAGGGACGCCGGATGGACCGTGGATGAGCGCATGGACCTGACCTGGACCACTAAGCGCGCCACCAACGGCTATCCCTGCGTGGTGATATTCTACGATCTGGCCGAGCATTACAACCACGGCATGGTTTGCTGAAAAACTCGCAAAAAAATCAATTCTGATAATGGAGAACTTATGTTCTACCAGAATATTTAAGGAGGAAAACCACAATGGCTAACAACAACGGAAATCACGGCAATCCCAATCCCAATCCCAACCCGAACCCCGGAAATGGAACGCCTGAACCCAACCCGAACCCCAACCCGGAAACCCCCGAAAAGAAGCCCTGGTATAAGCGGTTTGCTGACCGCACGAAGGTCTTTATGGATACCCATCCGAAGATCAAGCGCGCCGGCAAGATCGTTGGCGGCCTGGCTCTTGTAGGAGGCGCCGGATTTGGCGGCTACAAGCTGGGACAGAAAGACGCGCCCGTCCACGAGGTCACGAAGTACGTGTACATGGATAAGGACGAAGCCGAAGAACCGGTAGCGGAAGTTACCACGGACGATCCCTCTGTTGAGGAAATTCTGGACAAACCTGAGTGACCGAAGCGAAGAGCGCTGTAGAGCAATTTACAGCGCTCTTTTTGTCTTCGAGAAAGGACGTTCCATGTTCAAACGGTTAAAGCGCAAGGTGGTCGAAAGCATCCGGGACGAAGCGACTGATTATATTCGCGAATCGTCCAATGAAGGCCGTATCTTCACCGGTTCTGTGGTGGTGGAGGGCCTCATGTTCATTGCCCTGATGCTCTGCGGCCGGGGAAACGGCGTAAATGCGTCGCCCCATCATTCCGGAGACGAAATTCACATTCATATTCATCAATCTTGAGGGAGGTAACATATATGGGACTTTTCAAATCTATCAAAAATGCAGTGGTCAATACGTATCAGGACGCGAAAAACGATTGGACCGCGTTCACCACAGCGGATAAAATCAAGATCGTGCTTCGTGGCATGACGGCGTTCGGTCTGGGCTGGATGTCGTCCAATTTGGTGGACACGGAAAACGGCCCGGTGGTCAGCGCCTGCACATTTGTGGGCGCCATTGGCATTGCGGGAGCCGGAACGATGCTGGCTGGTGAAGCGACCGACATCTTCGTGGACAGCGTGATGGACTCGTATAACAAAGGAAAAGTGAAAGGAGCAATCGACGATGATTGATACCGACGATCCCGTGGAGCTCGCCTTGGATATTCCTCGCGAGGATTTGCCGCCTAATTCTGCGGCAAGCAAAAAGCAGGCTCCAGAAGGCCCCTCAGAGCCCGTTAAAGGGCCCTCCAAGCCTCCGCAGCCTGCTTCTGGACCAAAGTACCAGGTCCGTAAGAAGAGCCTCTGGAAGCGAATTAAAGAGGCTTTTATAGGGGATGATATGAAGTCGATCCCCGAGTATCTGCTGTTCGATGTGGCCATTCCGTCGGTCAAAAGTCTGTTCCGCGAATCCGGCTATGCCATCGTGGACCGTACCTTTGGCCCCGGAGCTCGGCGCGCTGCCAGCAATCGGGAGGATTCGGGCTATCTGGTGCCCTACGATCGTCCCACCACCCGGCGTGATGGCAGCCCTGTACGCCCTGGCATCAACTTTGACGATTTCTGGTTCCAGTATGAGAACGATGCCCGTGAACAGCTGAACCAGATCCGTGATTTGTTCAACAATTCCTACGACGGTGTTACCGTGGCCCAGGTCAAGGAGCTGTTCCGCATGACGCCCAAGTCCATTGACAACAAATGGGGCTGGGTCACGGCCAGGAACGCCGATATCGTGCGTCGTGACGGCGGCTGGATCATCTACATGCCGCCCGCCAAGTACCTGGATTGATATTTGCGGCCGATGAAGCCTGTACTGTGATACGGCATCGGCCCGGAAAGGAGATATTCCATGCTGCATGCCATCTGTCAGTTTATTCTGAAGCACCCGATCATTACGGCGGTCCTGATGCACTACGCCGCCAGTTCGTACGAAGGAGGACGGAAGGATGATGACCCGTCAGCAACGCAGAGCCGCTGAGCGTGAAGCGGCCAAGAACCCCGTGATCAACCGCAGCCAGGCGCCCATGGACCGGGAACAGCGCCGCCGGCATATCAAGGAAAACAAAAACAATCCCTCAGCCATCTATTGCCCCCGCTGCAATGCCAAAACCCGCCACGTCGCTTTGCCCATGGGCATTTACAACGATCCGAAAAAGGCGAAGGAAACGGAATGCAACATCGTCTGCTCGGCCTGCGGACATGTGCTTCGCAGCCATATTACGGGGGTTACGCCCTATGAATACGTCAAGGAGACCCCGCCGGTATGACCATCATGAGTCACGAGCGGAAAATGCAAGCCCTGACCGCCTGTGACCGGATATACGAGGCCCTGTGCGCGGAAGATATGGATGGTACGTTCAGGGCTTCATATATCATGAAGCAGATTGACGATTTGCATTATATTCTGGATCCGAAAGGAAGAGGGAGGAAACGCTATGCACGTAGGAAGCGCAGGCTACGAATTACTGAGTGACATCAGCTACGGGGCGGAATTCGAACTGATGGATATCGAACGGGCCGCCCGAACCTGTTACCGATCCGAAGGGCTAATCACCGAACAGGCTGAGAGTGCCAAGAAACTGATCAGCCGCCTGATTGCCAGCGGACATGAAGCCATGCTGGAACATTCGTCTCTGAGTGTGCTGTTCACCTGCGACCGGGCCATCGCCAATGAGCTTTGCCGGCACCGGATGGCATCCTTCGCCCAGGAAAGTACCCGCTGGTGCAACTACAACGCCGATAAGTTCGGCAGCGAGATCACCTGCATTCCCCCGTCCGAGTTCGCACCCGGCACGCTGGCCTATAATTCCTGGCAAAGCGCCTGCGAGGTAGCGGAAAAGGTATACATGAGCCTGGTCAAAAGCGGTGTGGCGAAAGCTCAGAACGCCCGTGCAGTCCTGCCTTTAAGCCTGGCTACCAAAATCGTGGTCACGGCCAATTACCGGGAATGGCGGCATATCCTGAAACTGCGCACCGCCAAAGACGCCCATCCGGATATGCGGGCCCTGATGATCCCCCTGCTTAAAGACCTCAAGGAACAAATTCCCGTAGTGTTTGACGATATTGAAGTGGAGGAATGAATATGCTGGGAACCGTCATCCTGGTCATCGTTCTGATGATCTTCGCCTTTGCCATAGGCATCCTGATCTACGCCAATCTGAAACTGCGTCAGAAAATCGAAAGCCTGAAGTCAATGATCGGCACGCCTGTTCCGTCTCGCAGGTTTTATACACGGGCGGATAAGATAACAATCTTTGACCGCATCGACAGCTTGCAGGATTCCATCGACGCGTTTTATCGTCGTATGAACAATGTGCAGGCACGCACAAATGCCATGTGGGAAGACCGCTACGGCGCCGAATCAAACAGGGACGATGCGACGGCGAACGAGGTACATATCCATGCCGAAGACTGATCGGCACCGTGATATTTTTGAAACGTTTCTGATGTTCTTTCCGGCGTGGAAGGAACACGTAGAGACCTGGGACGGTATCGATGCGGATACCGTCTCCGTTTCTTTCAAGCAAGACGGCTATACTACAAGCGGACAGACATATATCTTTGGAGATCGTGGGTGTGACGATTGGCACCTGGACATGAGGAGAGGAGAGAAAACATGATCAAACTGTACGGCGACTGGAAGTCTATCGAGCTGATGGACACGCCGAATCAGAATTTCATCATCTGCATGGCGGAAAAGAAGTTCGCCGAGGAAGAGGAAGCCAACGGAAACTGTGTAATATTCACAAATCGGCCGGAGTTCAAAGTAGCTTACGCGGCGTATGAAGGCAAGCTCTACGACCTGATCGATCCAATTGTGGACGAGAATTACTGCCATATAATCCACCTGTATGAACGTAATGCGAAGACATATACCAGAAACCGATATCAATGCATACCGAATAATCCCGAAAACATTGAAAATGCAGAATGCGTTCCGGTGATTACCAAGGAACACAATTATCTGTTCGGACCAAAATACCGTCCAATGTGCATCGTGATGGAAAAAAGCTATGCATATATGGTCAGGCTCAACGGCGAAAACGAATACATGTTCACCCGTTACCAATATGGCGGCGACGTGTGCGAAGAAGAATATTCCAACCGCTTCCATTGGCAGCATGCCGAGCAACGTGTGATCTCCGACAACGTAAATGTCACGGACCATGACGGTGATCACCTTTCGGTCAACATCACAGCAGAGAATTTGATCAACAGTCTAAGGTCTGACTTGGCTATGACAATGGCTCGTCCATATCTTCCTCCGGCCATGAAGATCGATCGTGTCACCTGGAACGGTCCGGCTACCGTGGTGTTCTGGAAGGATGGCACCAAAACCGTGGTCAAATGCGGGGACAAGGACGATTTCGACAAGGAAAAAGGCCTTGCCATGGCGTTCATGAAGAAAGTCCTGGGCAACAAGGGCAATTACTACAATTATATCCGCAAGTGGCTGCCTGAGGAAAAGCCGTTCTCCGATCCGGATCCCTGGAAAAATGTGGACGGCATCTTCGACAGCGTCACAACCGAGATGGAGGCTGAGGTCAAAGTCAAGGACAAGTACGTCATCAAGCTGAAGAACGGCACCGAAATCAAGTGCACCAGGGATGAAGTTCCATTCTTCATGACCGCTGTCCGGAAATTCATGAAGCTTCATCCCGACTCGCAAAAATAACACCGCCCATTATGGAAGAGGAGACTGAAAACGTCCCTCTTCTTTTTACAATTATATTTCGAAAGGAGATCGAACCATGTTTGCAAACGTTGCCCTGTGGGCCAGCCGTGTCGGAGCCAGAGCGCTGGTGATCGGCAAAAAGCACCTGCCTGAAATCCTGACCTATTCCGGTATTGCGGGATTCATCGGCACTGTGGTCTGCGCCTGCAAAGCCACCACCCGCGCCGAGGAGATCCTGGACGAACAGGAACAGGCGCTCGCCCGTCATCAGGAATTTGAGGATGATCCTGCTGTCAAATACACGGCCGAGGATCACGCCAAGGACGATCGTACCATCAAATACCGCACCCGCTGGAAGCTGTTCAAGAACTATATTCCTACCATCACCATGTTGGCCCTGAGTATAACCCTGATCTTGTGTGGGTTCAATATTCTGCAGGCCCGGTCCGCCGCTTTGGCCATGTCCTATAAGGCCGCGGAGAAAGCCTATCAGACCTATCGCGAACGTGTCCGGGAAAAATACGGCGAAGAAGCCGATCTGGAGATCCTGGAAGGCAAAACCGTGGCGGAAAATATCGATGGCGCGGAGGTGAAAGCCGTTTCCGCGGAGCCCACGGCCTGGTCGTCCGATGCCAGTCCCTATGCCGTGTGGTTCAGCAAGGAAACCAGCCGCAACTGGAAACCGGATCCTGAAGCAAACTGGTTCTTTCTGCAGAAGGTCCGTCAGCAGCTGACTGATACGCTCCATTTCAAAGGTTACCTGTTCCTGAACGAGGCGTACGAAGCCCTCGGCATGAAGTTCGGTCCCGATAATATTCCTTATCGTTCCTGCGGACAGTTTGTAGGCTGGGTGGAAAGCAAGGACGGCAGCACCGATAACGTCGTCGATTTCGGCCTGGATAACTGGGATAATCCTTCCGCCAGAGCCATGCGGCAGAACAAGTCGAACCGCGTCCTGCTGGATTTCAACGTGGACGGTGTGATTTACGATCAGATTTGACTGCGTGACGGTCTGAATGCCGTGGGATCGGGGGTGTTCGAACAGGACATCCTCGATTACCCCTGGCTCTACTGTTACTTTTTGGAGGAATCGGAATGAATTATTTTTGGATTGGATTTGGAGGTGGAGGGCTTATCGGCGGTCTGATCGGTTACCTGATCGGCCGGAAATGCCGCAGAAAGCAGGAACCGGTCGCCGAGATCATTGCCGACAGGGAAGAACCGGAGGAAGAAGCGCCCTCCTACGCACAGGTGATCGCTGAAAACAACTATTACGTGGATAACGATATTGACGATGACATCGAGGAGATCGATGAATACTTCGCCAGCAAGGAAGCGCCTGAGGATGACGAGCCTGAGGAAACCGTGTACAGCCGGGCCTATTTCATCACACAGGACGATTATTATACCTCCCGCCCGGATTATGAAAAGACCTCAGTCTGGTATCGCAGCGATGAGGATAAATTCTATGATGCGGAAGGGAACGACCAGAGTGAAGGCTTGCTGGAGGATGGCCTGAAGATTCACGAAATGCTGCGTGAATTCTCCAAGGACGATATCACCTTTTGGCGGGACGATTTTACCAAAACTGATTACGAGATCCGTATGGAGGAAGGAGAATGATCCTTGGTCGCAGCCGTTGAAAATTATCGTCAGTGGCTTTGCGACAGAATTGCCCTCCATGATCCCCAGGCTTACGGGTACCATGAGCTTTGTACCCGTTTAATGGTGACTCCTTTTATCTCGCATGGGTTTGATGACAGCCTGCGGGTGGAGGAGGCATTATATTTGCGAAGGTCTTACGCCCGGACCATGAATGGGGTGGATGAAAATGAGAAGCGGACCTTTTACAGGTCTCTGGGTCCCGCTTCGTTTCTTGAAGTTATGGTAATTCTCGTGGAGCAAATGGCCTTTGAAGTGCACGGTATCCCTTTGATCGACGACAATCCGGCATCCTTCTTTTTGGAATTGCTGGATAACTGCGGTCTTGGATATTTGAAGGACGAGGCTTTCGTTCAGGATCCGGATCAGTGTCAGGAAGAGTTCGCCCGGATCACGAAAACCATCAACGATAAAGCATATCTGCCAAACGGCGAGGGCGGATTTTACCCGCTGGAGCACCCTACAGAGGACATGAGAACCCTCGGTTTGCTGCAGCAATTGGACCGTTATCTGGTCGAAAAATATCATATTCTGGACTGAATTTGAGGTCGAAAAATCCAAAAAACCCCGGGCGAAACCTGTGACACTTTTGATTCAAAAACGTCACAGTGTGACACTTTTGAAATGAAATTGTCGCGTCCGCCCATCGAGGTGCCTGACTTTTGTGACAAATATTTGTCACATTGTGACACTTTTGTGCAATTTTGAAAACCGCGAAAACCCTTGTGCCACCAGCGTTTTCGAGGATTTTGTGACAAAAGTGCAATTTTGAATTCACACTTTATTAGGGAAAAATTTAATTATAAAAAGTTTTGGAAATCATTTTTGCACGCGTTTTTGTCACAGCCAAAATAAGGAGGTGACCGACCGCAAAATAAGCACGACGGAAAAGGAAAGAAAGGAGGTCAACACGTGGACTTTTTCAAGGTTCGCGAAAGGACGACCAAGAAGGGCAACCGGGAGATCTTTCCCGAATTTCTGGTTCGCCCGTCAAAAGATATCATGATCCGCGGCAGGGACTTCTATGCCATCTGGGATGAGGAGCTGGGCTACTGGAACCAGAACGCCTACCGTGTGCAGGAAATCGTCGATCGTGAACTGTGGAACAAATTTAACCGGATCGAGCGCGACCCGTCAGAAACCGTCAGCATACAGCTGATGGAAGAATTCTCCTCCAAAAGCTGGACATCCTTCTGCAATTATATTCAGAAGATGCCGGACAACTATCACCAGCTGGACGAAAGTCTGACCTTCGCGAACTCCAAAGTCGGGAAAGAAGATTATGTGTCCAGGCGTCTGCCCTACGCCCTGGAAGCCGGTCCTCACGAAGCCTTTGACGAAATGATGGGCACGTTATATTCGGAAAAGGAACTGGAAAAGCTTTTATGGGCTATTGGCAGCGTGGTGGCCGGCGACAGCAAGAAGATCCAGAAATTCATCGCACTGTACGGTGATCCCGGCAAGGGCAAAGGTACGGTCATCGACATCATCAACTGGCTGTTTGAAGGCTATACGGCCACACTGGATGTGGAAGCCCTGACATCCCGCAGCGACGCCTTCGCCACCGATGTGTTCAGAAAGAATCCTTTGGTGGGTATCGAGCATGATACCAAGATGAGCCATATTGAAAAGAACACCACGTTCAATTCGATTGTGTCCCACGAAATCATGAACATGAAGCAGAAGTACAAGGACAGCTATGACGCCCGGGCCAACTGCTTCATCTTCGTCGGCACCAACGATCCGGTGCAGATCACCAATGGCAAGTCCGGTCTGCTCCGAAGGCTTATCGACGTGTCACCTACCGGGAATAAGATCCCCGCCAAGCGTTACCGGCAGTTGAAGAACCAGATCAAGTTTGAACTGGGCGCCATCGCGGACTATTGTTTTCATTTTTATCTCGACCGCGGTATTGACTATTACGATGGTTACCGCCCCATTCAGATGCAGCAGAAGACGGATCCGTTCTACAACTTTGTGGATTACAACCGCCTGGAGTTTGAACGGGAAGACGGCATCAGCCTGAAGACGGCCTACATGCGCTATAAGGAATACATTTCAGAAGGCGGCGGCACCCAGATGCAGATGTACAAGTTCAAGGAAGAGCTGAAGAATTATTTCGCTCACTTTGAAGATGTGGTCCGCATCGATAATAAGCAGGTCCGCAGCTGGTATTCCGGGTTTCTTTCGGACAAGTTCACCGGAAATGGCATGGCTGTGGAAAATACAGGCCCTGTCAAATCGGAGGAGCTTCGTCTGGACTGCACCAAATCGCTGCTGGATGATGCGCTGAAGGACTGTCCCGCCCAGTATGCGGACGATGAGGGTAAGCCGCAGTGTAAATGGATCAACTGCAAAACCACCCTGAAGGATCTGGATACCACCCGGCTTCATTTTCTGCGTCTGCCGGCTAATTATATTCGGGTGGATTTTGATCTGAAGGACGAGACTGGCCAGAAGAGCCGGGAAAAGAATCTGAAGGCCGCCGCTCAATGGCCGAAGACCTATATGGAATTCAGTAAAAGCGGCGCCGGTATCCACGCCTATTATATTTACAACGGGGATACCAGTGAACTGAGCAATACCTATGCCGATGATATCGAGATCAAGGTGTCCACCGGCTATTCGTCGGCCCGCAGAAAGCTGACGACGTGCAACGATGCCCCGGTCGCCGTCATCTCAGGCGGTTTGCCTTTGAAGGAGGGACGCAGACTGCTGAACGAAGAAAGGCTGAAGAGCGAAAAGTCTCTTCGGAATCTGATCGAAAGGAACCTGAACAAGGAGATTCATCCTGGCACCAAGCCTAGCATCGACTTTATCGAAAAGATCCTGTCCGATGCGTATGCCAGCGGGCTCAAGTATGATATTTCGGATATGCAGCAGCGTATTTTGTCTTTCGCCATGCATTCCACCAATCAGAAAGAGTACTGCGTCAAGGCCGTAGGCCGGATGAAATGGAAAAGCGATGAACCGGATGAGTACCAGGGAGGCGCCGACCGGCCCATCATTATATTTGACTGTGAAGTATTCGTGAACCTTCTGGTGGTGTGCTGGAAATACCTGGGCGAAGGCCAGAGCGTGGTCAAAATGATCAACCCTTCGTCCGAAGATATCCGCAAGCTCTGTTCCTTCCGGCTCATCGGCTTCAATTGCCGGAAGTATGACAACCATATCCTCTACGCCCGTATCCTGGGCAAAACCAATGAGGAGATCTACAAGATCAGCCAGGCCATTGTCAGCGGCAAGAAATCGGCCTTCTTTGGCGAAGCCTACAGCCTGAGCTATACGGATATTTACGATTTCTGTTCCACCAAGCAGGGACTCAAGAAGTGGGAAATCGAGCTGGGCATCCACCATCAGGAGCTGGGCATTCCCTGGGACGCCGAAGTGCCGGAAGAACGCTGGCCCGAAGTGGCGGATTACTGTGTCAACGACGTGCTGGCCACCGAAGCGGTGTTCAACGCCAATCAGGCGGACTGGACCGCCCGGCAGATCCTGGCTGATGTGGCGGGTATGACCGTCAACGATACCACTAACCAGCTGACTACCCGCATTATATTCGGTAAGGAAAAGAATCCCCAGAGCCAGTTCAATTACCGGAAGATGGGCGACGCGTCCCAGGCGTCAGATGGCTGGTTCATTCCAATGGACCTCAAGTATCCTGAGTTCGCTCTGTTTGATAATGTCGATGGCGGCCGTCCCATCTTCCCGGGCTATGTCAAAGAAAAGGGAAAATCCACATACAGAGGAGAGGAAGTAGGTGAAGGCGGTTATGTGTACGCCGAACCGGGCGTCTATTATCACGTCGCGCTTCTGGACATTGCGTCCATGCACCCGAGCAGCGTTGTGGCGGAGAATCTGTTTGGACCGTATACCGCAAGGTTTAAGGACCTCCTCGATGTCCGCGTCGCTATTAAGCACAAGGAGTTTGAGAAAGCTCGGACCATGCTGGACGGCAAGCTTGCGCCCTACCTTGAAGACGAATCTCAGGCTAAGCAGCTCAGCAAGGCGCTGAAGATCGCCATCAACAGCGTCTACGGCCTGACCAGCGCCAAGTTTGAGAATGCCTTCAAGGATCCCAGGAACGATGACAATATTGTTGCCAAGCGTGGCGCGCTGTTTATGGTCAATCTGAAGCACGAAGTGCAGGCCCGAGGCTTCACTGTGGCCCATATCAAGACGGACTCCATCAAGATCCCCGAAGCCACGCCTGAAATTATATCATTTGTGCAGGAATACGGCCGGCTTTACGGCTACAACTTTGAGCACGAAGCCACCTTTGAAAAGATCTGCCTGGTGGATGATGCCCAGTATATCGCCATGTTCGCAGAACCGGAATACTGCCAGAAGACCTATGGCTACATTCCGGATGAAAACCAGAAGAACCCGGAAGATCTGACCCCCTGTCCGGGCCGCTGGACGGCCACCGGCACCCGTTTCCGCACGCCCTATACCTTTAAGAAGATGTTCACCCACGAAGACATCGTATTCTCTGATCTGTGCGAAACCAAAACCGTGCAGACCGCCCTCTATCTGGATATGAACGAGCTGCTGCCGGACGTGAGCCCTTATGAAAAGGAACTGGAAAAGCTGCAGAAGAGTAAAGCCGACTATCCTGACGAGAAGAGCTACGAAGAGCATCTCAACGAACTGAAGGCCGAAGTGGCTGCCGGCCATAACTATGTCTTCATCGGCCGCACCGGGTCTTTCTGCCCCATCCGTCCTGGAGGCGGCGGAGGAAGGCTGGTCCGGGAAAAGGACGGCAAGTATTACGCCGCTGCCAATACCTTTGACTTCCGTTGGCTGGAAGCCGAGCAGGTCAAGCTCCTGGAAAAGGAAAACCTGATCGATCGGAACTATTTTGAACAGCAGATGGCGGCCACCGCCAAGAAAATGGAAGATGCCGCCCAACAGACCCATACGACCCTTGCGTCGTTCTTAGAAGAAAGGAATGAAGTACATGTCTAATTATATTTCCCGTGTTACTCTCCGCCACGTGCAGCTTGGCCGCGGCCGTTTTCGCAACTTCTCCGGCAAGAAGACCGATTTCAACAAAGATGGCAAGCGCACCATCACCCTGTTCCTGGATGAGGATGATGCCGCCATGCTGAAGGACGACGGCTGGAACGTCAAGTACTATACGCCCCGCAAGGACGATATGGATGACGCCGATCCTCAGCCCCTGCCCATTCTGGAGGCGGAGCTCCGCTACGACAACTATCCCCCGACCGTCAAGCTGGAAATGGGTGGCTCCGAACAGGAACTGTCCGAGGACGATCTGACCGCCCTCAATCTGGACACAGCGGATATCATCGACGTGGACGTCCGCCTGTCGCCCTACAGCTGGCACAACAGTCGCGGAGAAAGCGGGGTCAAAGCCTATGTCGACAAGCTCCGGATTCGAATGGAAGACGACTTCTGATCTGCCGCTCTATCCTCATCAGTGGCAGGCCATCCGGAATATGCACAACGGATGCATCCTGTGCGGCGGGGTGGGTACGGGCAAGTCCCGTACCTCCCTTGCCTATTATATTTACAACGAAACGCCCAAGCCCCTGTACATCATCACCACGGCCCGCAAGCGGGATACAAAGGACTGGGAAGCAGAATGCGAAGCGCTGCCTGCCGATTTTCTGGTGGATCCCACAGCCGTGGACAGCTGGAACAATGTGAAGAAGTACGTGGATGTCAAGGGCGCCTTCTTCATCTTTGATGAGCAGCGGGTGGTGGGTTACGGCGCCTGGGTCAAGGCATTCCTGAAGATCACGAAGAACAACCACTGGATCCTGCTGTCCGCCACGCCGGGCGATACCTGGATGGATTATATTCCCGTGTTCATCGCCAACGGCTTTTACAAAAACAAGCGGGACTTCGTGAACCAGCACGTGGTCTACAGCAATTACGCCAAGTTTCCCAAGGTGGAACGGTATCTGGGTCAGGGCATCCTGGCGCGGCACCGCCGCGAGATCCTGGTCAACATGGAATTCATGCGGGAAACAGTGCCACACAATGAGAATGTCTATGTGGGCTATGATAAGGACCTGACCCGGAAAACCATGAAGCTTCGCTGGGATCCCTTCAAGGAAGAGCCCATGCAGGATGCAGGCGCTCTGTGCTATGTGCTTCGCCGCATCACCAACGATTACAGCGAGCGCTACCAGGCCGTGCTGGAGATTCTCCGCAAAAAGGGCAAGGCCATTATATTCTACAATTTTGATTATGAACTGGAGGCACTTCGTTCCTGCCTCGGCAAGAGCAAGATCCCCTTTGCCGAATGGAACGGCCATAAGCATGAACCCGTGCCCGATGGCGCCAGTTGGGCTTATCTTGTACAATACACTGCCGGTGCTGAGGGCTGGAACTGCATCACCACCGACACTATTATATTCTTCAGCCAGAACTACAGCTACAAAGTCATGGTGCAGGCAGCCGGCCGCATCGATCGGCTCAACACGCCATACACGGATCTGTACTATTATCACCTGATGTCCCGTTCCCCCATTGACCTGGCCATCAAGCAGGCCCTCAGTCAGAAGAAGAATTTCAACGAATCCACCTTCTCAGGCTGAAAAACTCGCAAAAAATTCCGCTCTCTTTATGGAGAGAATATATCTCGCGCATTTTCGCTTGATATGTTCGTCTTCTTTTTATTTTTGGGGCAAAAGGAGGGCGGCATGCGGGAATCCGAATATCAGCACCGGCTGATCAAGAAAATCCGGAAGCGCTTTCCGGACGCTATGATTCTGAAGAACGATCCTGATTATATTCAGGGCATCCCCGATCTGATCGTCCTGCATCAGGACCGCTGGGCCGCGCTGGAAGTGAAGCGTTCTGCTCATGCGCCGCGCAGACCCAATCAGGAATACTATGTGGACAAAATGAACAAGATGTCCAGCGCCCATTTTATTTATCCCGAAAATGAAAAGGAGATCCTGGATGAACTTCAACAAACATTCGGACCTGGTCGGCAAACACGCCTTCCTGTCGGCCAGCAAGTACAGCTGGACCAGCTACACTCTGGAAAAGCTTCGGGCCACCTGGCGCAGCCAGCAGGCCGTTCAGCGCGGAACGGAACTGCACGGTCTGGCCGCCGGGCTGATCCGCAACGGCATCAATCTGCCCAAGTCCAAGAAAACCCTGAACCTGTATGTGAATGACGCCATCGGCTATCGCATGACGCCGGAGCAACCGCTGTTCTACAGCCGTAACTGGTTTGGCACGGCGGATGCCATCAGCTGCCGTCATGGTCTTTTGCGCATTCACGATCTGAAAACTGGTGAAACAGAAGCCAAGATGACCCAGCTTGAGGTTTATGCGGCGCTCTATTGTCTGGAGTATGGCGAAGACCCCCGCAAACTCCAGATGGAGCTCCGCATTTATCAGAACGATCAGGCCCTGGTCCATGAAGCGGATCCCGAAGAGATTCTGCGCATCATGGATCTGGGTATCCTTTTTGATAAGGAGATCGAAAAGATGAGGGAGGAAGAAGCAGTTTATGATGGATGAATGGCAAATGCAGGAACTGATGCTGCTCGACGCGGAGGACAACGAAGCGGAGCTTGAAGCCCTGTTTCACGATGCCATCCTTGTCGAGGCCATGGCCGACGGCATGACGGAAGAGCAGGCTGATGCCTTTCTTTCGCATGTCGGTATTCCGCATGTTGGCAATGTTCCTCATTCCGGTCGTTATGCCTGGGGTACGGGTGAAAATCCGTACCAGGGCATGATCGACTTTCAGTCCACCGTCCGCCGTCTCAAAAAGGCAGGCATGTCGGATGTGGACATCGCCAAGCATATGGGCCTTCGGAATACCGCGCATCTGAAGGCCAAAAGCTCCGTGGCCAAGAACGAACTGGAAAAGTACCGCCGCGACATGGCCGTCAAGCTCAAGGCCAAGGGCATGAGCAATGTGGCCATCGCCCAGCGTATGTTCGGCGATCCCAGGAAGGATACCACGGTCCACAATCTTCTCAAACGGGCGGATGAGGAAAAGAAGAACGAGCTGAAGGACACCATGGATGCCATTCGGGGTGACATCAAAAAGAATCACATGGTGGCCATCGGCGAAGGCACCGAATTATATTTGAACGTCACCAACAGCCGTATGGAAACGGCCATTGAGGCACTCAAGGATGAAGGCTACAAGGTCGTCAATGTTCGTGTGCCTCAGTACCAGAAGAACAACGGTGATATGACCGTCGTCCGTGTTCTGACCGATCATCCAGGCAGCGACAAAGAAGCTTACGCCTATGTGCATAAGCATCTGGACGGGATCAAGCCTTGCGGCGTGCATTATGAGGACAGCACCGACAAGTTCCACGAGCTGGAACCGCCTCGCTCCATCAGCAGCAAGCGCATCAAGGTTGTATATGCCGAAGACGGCGGTCTGGAGAAGGACGGCACCATTGAGATCCGTCGCGGCTGTCCGGATCTGGATCTGGGCCGTGCTCATTACGCACAGGTCCGCATCGCAGTGGACGGCACGCATTACCTGAAGGGCATGTGCCTGTATAAGGATGATATGCCGCCTGGCGTAGATGTGATCTTTAACACCAACAAGCACCGCGGTACGCCGCTCATGGGCGATAAGTTCAACAGTGTGCTCAAGCCCATGGAAAAGGATCCTCAGAACCCTTTTGGCGCCACCATCCGTACGCAGAGTCAGCTGAAGCTGATTCAGCGCCACTATATTGACAAGAATGGACAACCGCAGCTGAGTTGCCTGAATATTGTCAATGAAGAAGGGAACTGGCGCGAATGGAACAGAACCATCTCGGCGCAGATGCTGTCCAAGCAGTCTGTTCCCCTGATCCGCAAGCATCTGGATCTCACCCGTCAGGATCGTCGCGAAGAATTCAACGAGATCATGAGCATCACTAACCCGGTGCTCAGAAAGATCCGTTTGGAAGAGTTCGGCGATGCCTGTGATTCGGCTGCCGTGCACTTGAAAGCTCACGGCTTTGCCCGGCAGATGACGCAGGTGCTGCTTCCCTTGTCCACATTGAAGCCCAATGAGATCTATGCGCCCAACTTCAAGGACGGTGAAGAGGTTGTTCTGATCCGCTATCCTCATGCTTCGATCCATGAGATCCCCAGTCTGATTGTCAACAACCGCAACAAGGAAGGCAAGTCGGTGCTGGGTCGTCCGGTGGATGGTGTCGGCATTCCGCCCGAGGTCGCCGCTCATCTGAGCGGTGCGGACTTTGACGGCGATACGGCCATTGTCATTCCCAATAACAGTCACGACATTCAGCATCGGAAGTATTTCGAGGAGCTGAAGGGCTTTGACGGCAAGGAAGAATACAAAGGCTATCCCGGCATGAAGCGCATGACCAAGAAGCAGCGCGGCATGGAAATGGGCAAGATCACTAACCTGATCACAGACATGACCGCGCAGGGCGCTCCGATCCAGGACATGGTGCCGGCCATCAAGCATTCCATGGTGGTCATCGATGCTTACAAGCACGGTCTGGATTTCAGGCGTTCCGAAGCGGAGAACCATATCCAGCAGCTTCGGGAGCGCTATCAGGTGCAGCCCAACGGTCATGTGGGCGGTGCGACCACGCTGTTCAGCAAGGCCGGTTCTCCCGTGCGCATTCCTCATCGTCTGTTCAAAGGCTATGATCCTGAAACCGGTGAGAAGAAATGGGTTGATTCCGGCAAGATCAATCATCTGCCCAAGTACAAGAACATCAAGAACGAAGAAGGCAAGATTGTCAAGCGTGAATACTTGAAGGATGACGAAGGCAACCAGATCTACGAAGATCGTGAGCGCACAGTAGAACTGAAGCGCATGGCGGTGGAAAAGGATGCCATGAATCTGGTGTCCAAATGGAAGTTCAGTAATGAACTGGCCTACGCCAGATACGCCAACGATATGAAAGCGCTGGGCAATCGTGCCCGAAAAGAGGCGGCAGCCATCCAGTTGCCCAAAAAGGATAAGAATGCGGCTGAGGTCTACAAAGCCGAAGTCAAATCCATTATGGGTAAACTGAAACAGGCCATGATGAACAAGCCGCTAGAACGCCAGGCGTCCATCCTGACCATGGCCGAGATCCGTCTGCGCAAGATCGAAAGCAATTACATGGATCCCGACGAGGAAAAGAAGCTCAAAAACCGTCTTTTCCGGGAAAACCGTACATTGGTCGGTGCGGATAAGAATTACATCGAACTGACCGACGATGAACAGAAGGCCCTCAATTCGAATGCCCTGTCTCCGACCGCTGCGAGACAGGTTTTTATGAATATGACGGCACCTTATCGGAACGCGCTCTTTACCAAACCCAAGGAAAATAAATTAACGGCCAACCAGATCGCCAAAGCCGAGCACATGCTGCGCAAAGGCAAGACTCAAGGCGAAGTGGCCGCCGAATTGGGTATTTCCGTCGATACGTTACTCGACAACGTGGTGGTTGAATGATACGAAAGGAGGTGTCGGTATGGCGGAAGAAATCATGTTGACGACGGTGGACAATCCCTATAATCCGTTTGACAACTTTGAAAACTGGTACGCTTATGATATGTTGCTGGCCAGTCAACAGAGTCGGCCGACAGTTTGTTCGTATCTGGCACGGATCGGACATTTTTCGTCTCAGATGACCGAAGAACTTGAAAACCGTGCCTACGAATCGGCCATTAACGAAATCGTTGAATTCAATGTGACCGGTTTGTATCGGAAGATCACCGAATCCGAAGCGAAACAACTGATTTGACCGTGAGAGAGGGAGTTTGAGGCGGTTTATGTCGTTGAACGGTTTGCTTTGGTGGACAGCATCCGAGCAGATGCACCCCATCAATCAACCCCAATTCATCGACACCGCCCCCTCCCCCTCTCTTTTCTCCCCACCCCCTCTTTCATCGGCGGGGTCTTTCAAAAAATCCCGGGGGTAGATTTTGAAATTATATTTTACCGATACAGGAGCCACCAGAACTACCTCCAAACATATTTACTATAAGCATTTTACAGCACTGATCAGCAAAAGTCAATAACGAAAGGAGGCTGAAAGGTGCCAACAAGTCCTAAACAGCCTCCTGTTATGACAGACGAAGCTCGTGAAGCTCGATTGATTTCTTTGGCCATGGACGTTGCAGAAGAGCAGCTGCTCAATCGGACAGCCTCTTCGCAGGTCATTACGCATTATCTGAAGCTTGGCGCGATTCGGGAACAGCTGGAGGTTGAGAAACTCAAAGCCGAGACCGAACTTGCCAAAGCTAAGGCCAAAGCAATCGAAGATGCCGAGAATACCGAGAAAGCCTATCGAGAAGCGATCACAGCATTCGGCATTTATACGAAGCATTCAGCATTTGACCCGGAGGGCTCTGAGGAATTCATCGATGACTAAGACATATTCCGAACTCATCACGATTCCGACATTTGAAGAGCGGTTCAAATACTGCCAAACAAATCAGAAAGTCGGCGAAGAGACTTTCGGGGCTCATCGCTTTCTGAACCAGCGATTTTATTCCTCGACGGAATGGAAAAAGCTGATCCGCCCCAAAATTATTATCCGGGACAACGCCTGTGACCTGGCTATGGACGACATGCCGATCATGGGCTCTATTTATATTCATCATCTCAATCCTATGAAGGTTGAGGATTTGATTGAGAAACGGGATTGGGTGCTTCTACCGGAGTATCTGGTCTGCACGTCATTCGAAACACACGAAGCACTTCACTATGGCTACGAACCGCCTCGGTTTAAGCCGATTGAACGCAAACCAAACGACACAGCACCTTGGCTGATGGAGGCAACATGAGTGAAAGCATATTAGTGACCATTAAAAAGATGCTGGGTCTTGACAGTTCCTACACGGTATTTGACCAGGATCTGATCGTATTCATCAATACAGCATTCATGGTTCTTGAGCAGATCGGGCTTGGTCCGAATGGGTTTAAGATCACGGGCGATGCTGAAACTTGGTCTGATTTTCTCACCGATATAAGCAAGTATGAAGGAGCGAAGACATATGTGTACATTCGCACACGTCTCGCCTTTGATCCTCCGGCAAACGCCACGCTTCTCAAATCGCTGGAGGATACTTATAAAGAACTTGAGTGGCGCTTGAACGTTAAAGCCGAATCGACTATTTGAGAGGAGAGTTCTTATGCTTTTTCGCAGTACAGTCAAGATGCCTCGTTCGCCGACCAGTTGTAGGAACACATATTTATTATGGGGGTGGTCACGATTGCATACGTGATCTATTCTGAGTCTCTTCAGCATGAAGGGATTCTGGGGATGAAATGGGGTCGGCGAAACGGTCCGCCTTATCCTCTTAAAGATGGCGCGCACAGTGCCGCCGAGCAGAAAGCGAATCCGGAATTGGCAAAGCGTGCAGAGAAAGCTGCCAAGGAAAAAGGGTCGGTTGTAAAGTATGCTCGAAACCCGCGTCGTTATTCGGATGATGAAATAAAATCTCGAATCGAACGACTTAAAAGCGATGAGACTTACCGCGAATTAACAGGCCGCTTAACGAAAAAAGAAGCAAAAGAGATTCGCCGGTTGATTGCAACTAACTTGGCTGGCGTTATGACAAAAGAGCTTCCGACCGGCGTTATTGCTACTGGCAGATCAGTTTGGGAGTTTCAGAAAACGTTCTGGGGTAAAGTCACGTTGGCCGTAGCGGGAAATCTGTCAAAAGAAATTGCGCCAATTGTTAAAGAGGCGATTTCTGATCAGCGCGAAGAAAGCAAGCAGAGGCGCGAAGAGCGTAAAAAGCGACTTGACGAACTTGAGAAAGCCGTAGCCAGCACCGCGGACGTGTTTGATGATGCTGGTGAATCGGACAATAAAACGCCTCGGAAATATCGAAAAGCCGGTCGTAATCGTCGCGAACAGGAAAAGTGGCTGATCTAAATGCTTTCCAACACAGCGATTCCTCGCTATTATGGTGCTTTTCGCGAAAAAGTTCTTCGCGATGAGATTCCGGTCAACCATGAAGTTTCTTTGGAGATGAACCGGATCGACCAGCTGATTGCCAATCCTCGCTATTACTATGACCCCGATCCGGTGGAATGCTATATCAATTTCTGCGAAAGTGAATTGACGCTGACAGATGGATCGGATCTTAAACTACTGGATTCTTTTAAGCTTTGGGCCGAACAGCTTTACGGATGGTACTATTTCATCACGAAATCCGTTTACGTGCCCGGGCGTAATGGTCATCATGGCCGTTACAGAACTAAGCGCATTAAAAAGCGGTTGATCAATATCCAATATCTGATTGTAGGCCGTGCCGCATCCAAAACGATGTACGCTGCGACGAATCACGGATATTTCCTTTGCTGCAATCCGCGGGCTACTCACCAGGTGGCAACGGCTTTCACTATGAAGCAGGCCGAGGAAGCTATCAATCCGCTGAAAACTGCCATTACACGGGCTAAGGGTCCTCTGTTCAAGTTTATGACAGAGGGCTCTTTGCAGAATACGACCGGTTCCCGCGCAAAGCGTCAGAAGCTGGCATCCACGAAGAAGGGTGTTGAGAATTTCATCACCGGTTCTTTGCTGGAGGTTCGCCCAATGCGCATTGACGCGTTGCAGGGTTTTAGCAGCGCGATGAACACGGTCGACGAATGGCTGTCTACTGATGCTCGTGAAAACCCCATTACCGCTTTGGCTCAGGGCGCCAAGAAATGCGACGATTGGCTGATCATTGCCATGAGCTCGGAAGGAACCGTTCGTAATGGCGTCGGCGACAGCATCAAAGCAGAACTTTCTGATATCCTGAACGGTAAATTCCGTAATGACCACGTGTCGATCTGGTGGTACAAGCTGGACAGCGAACAGGAGCTGAACCAGCAGGATATGTGGCCCAAAGCTAATCCGAATCTCGGTTATACGGTATCGTATGAGCAGTACGAGGATGAGCTTCGCGAAGCTTTGGCTGTGCCGTCCAAGCGGAATGAGATCCTGGCCAAGCGATTCGGCTTGCCTATGGAGGGTTTCACCTATTTCTTCAGATATGAAGAGACACTTCCTCATAAATTCCGGGATTACTGGGAGATGCCTTGTGCGATGGGCGCAGACCTTTCACAGGGCGACGACTTCTGTGCTTTCACTTTTCTGTTTCCGCTTTCCCATGGATTTGGCGTCAAATGTCGCGCATACATATCGGAGCGTACGATGATGAAGCTGCATCCGGCTGGACGGCAGAAATATGAAGAGTTTATTAAGGAAGGCACACTGATCGTTATGCCTGGTACCGTTCTCAGTATCATGGATATTTATGACGATCTGGATCAGCATATTATCGATTGTAAGTATGATGTCCGTGCTTTTGGGTATGACCCATATAACGCCAAGGAATTTGTCGAGCGCTGGGATCGTGAGAACGGACCTTTTGGTACCGCCAAGGTGATCCAGGGCGCCAAGACCGAAACCGTCCCTTTGGGCGAGTTAAAGCAGCTGGCGGAGGATCGGCTGTTGCTGTTTGATGAGTCACTGATGAGCTACGCCATGGGCAACGCTGTCGTGTGGCAGGACAGCAATGGCAATCGAAAGCTGGATAAGAAACGGCATGACGAGAAGATCGACCCCGTCAGTGCCATGATGGATGCCTATGTGGCGTACAAGACATTTGTCGAAAATTTTGATTGAGGTGATTAAATGAGCACTTATTATGGCGCGGTAATGGGCGGCTCGTCCCGCACGGTGCTTTGCCATACCATCGAAGTCGAAACATATACGAGGACACTTCCGAACGGCAAAACCATCACCGTTAAGGGCTATCGCCGAGTGGGCAATGCGGCAAAAGAGACAGCCCAGGCAAAGAGGAACAGCCTTTACGACCAAAAAGCTGCAAAACAGGTTTCTTCTGCCCGCCAATCTGCGAGAAGTTCGTGGAATGATGCCCGGTTCTTTGCGAGGACGGCTAAAAATTCCAGCGGTGTTGCAAGATCTGCTGCGGCTGAAACGGCGGCGAAGTCTGCCTATGGCGCCGCTAAGAGCTTGGCTTCTGGATATGCCAGCGCTGCGCAAACGAAAGCGGAACAGCTTGGATACAACGCAAGAAATGCTTGGTCGGATGCGAAAGAGACGATGAGCGCTGCCTGGAGTACGTTCAAAGAAGAAGCTTCGTTTGCGGCTTCGTATGTTGGAGCATGCGTGGAAGTAGGAATTAACTGGATAAAGAATCTTCTTGGACTTGGTGGCAGTAAGGACAGTAATCGGGAGTCAAATTCTCCTTCCGGTAGTGCTCGTTCGACTGGCAGCAAACCAGCTAAAGTCCTTGAGACCCAAAAATCGTCGACCGGAGTTTTTAATAGGACGTCGCCGAGTCCTCGTGTAGTTAGGTCTACTGGCGGTTCGAGAGGAAACTACATCGACCGTCCGAATCGGCTACGCAGATAAGAGGTAATTCATGCCTTCTTTCAAAGATAGGCTGATGCATGCCTGGAATGCATTTAACGGGCGAGATCGGCTGTCACGGACGAAAGACCTCGGTCCGCCCACGTATACCAGGAGCGATGCTCCGCGGCGAAAGCTTGGTAATGAACGGTCTATCGTCACGGCAATCTACAATCGGATTGCAGTCGACGTCTCCCAGATATCGATCCGTCATGTCCGACTTGATGCCAACGGTATGTTTCTGGAGGACATTAAAGATGGCCTGAACAACGTGCTGACAGCCGAGGCGAATATCGATCAGACCGGCCGGGCATTTATTCGTGATCTGACGATGTCAATGCTGGAGGAAGGCTACATCGCTGCTGTTCCCATTGACACGACGCTGGATCCTCTGGCTACCGGCGGATATGACATCGGCACCATTCGCCGTGGAAGGATCAAAGAATGGCGGCCAAAGCATGTGCTGGTTGAAGTCTATAACGACAAGACAGGCCATCGCGAAGATCTGATTATGCCCAAGAAGATGGTGGCGATTGTGGAGAATCCATTTTATGCCATCATGAACGAGCCGAACTCGACTTTGCAGCGTCTGATCCGGAAACTGAACATCCTGGACGCCATTGACGAGCAGAGTGGATCCGGCAAGTTGGACATGATCATTCAGCTTCCGTACGTGATCAAAACACAGCAGCGACGCGAAGAAGCCGAGAAACGCCGGAAAGAGATCGAGAGCCAGCTGTCAAATTCAAAGCTCGGCATTGCATATACTGATGGTACCGAGCGTGTGATTCAGCTGAACCGTCCTATTGAAAATAACCTGATGTCCCAGATCGAGTATCTGACCAAGATGCTCTATAGCCAGCTGGGCATCACGGAATCTATTCTGGACGGCACGGCCGATGAGCAGACGCGGCTGAATTATTATTCCTTCACGGTAGAGCCGATTCTCGATGCTCTCAAGGATGAGTTTGAGCGCAAGTTCCTGACGAAGACGGCCAGGACCCGTGGCGAAGCGATCCGTTATTTCCGCAGTCCGTTCAAGCTTACACCGGTCGTTGACCTGGCGAACATCGCCGATGCGTTGACCCGTAATGCGATCCTGAGCAGCAACGAGATGCGCGGTGTCCTTGGTTACAAGCCGAGTGATGAACCGGACGCGGACCGTCTGATGAATAAGAATATGAATCCATACGACGCACAGCCGTATGGTCCTGAAGAGGAGCAACCCTATGCCTGACACGAAATTTGATTTTAGTGGATGGGCAACGAAAAACGACATCCTTTGCACGGACGGGAGGACCATTCGCCGCGACGCCTTCAAGGAATGCGACGGCAAAAAGGTGCCTCTTGTCTGGATGCATAAGCACGACACGCCCGATAACGTGATCGGTCACGCGCTGTTGGAAAACCGCAAGGAAGGCGTATACGCCTACTGCGCGTTTAACAATAACGAAATGGCCGTTGCTGCAAAAGAAGCAGTGGTGCATGGAGATGTCGATTCGCTGTCCATTTATGCCAATCAACTGAAGCAGCATGGCGGTAATGTGATTCACGGCGTGATCCGTGAGGTCAGTCTGGTCCTTGCCGGAGCCAATATCGGAGCTCATATCGATCGTCCGATTCTGGCCCACGGCGAGGAAGCGCATGAGGATGAAGCGATCATCTACAACGATGAGGAGACGCTTTACCTTCAGCACGAAGATGAACCTCAGGGCGATGAAGAGACCGAAGAAGTCGAAGAAGCTTCTGAGGAATCTGATAAAGAAGAGTCTGCCGAAGAATCCGCCGAGCCCGAAGAAACTGAAACTGAAACTGATAATTTACAGCATTCCGAGGAGGATGGAAACATGGCTGACGATAACCGCACTGTAGCGGACGTTTTTAACAGTCTGAGCGAAGAGCAGAAGACCGTTGTTTATTACATGCTGGGCCAGGCCCTTCAGTCTGGCGGTGGCGATGGAGGAGAAGAAATGAAGCACAACGCTTTTGAGATGGATGAACCCGAATTTGTGATCACCCACGACGATGTCGATCGTATTCAGAGTCGCGCGAAGGCTCTTGGCAGTCTGAAGCAGGCGATGGAAGAAGCCGTTCAGGAAGGCGGTGCTCTGTGCCATGCCGTGACCGACGATGACGGCAATACAGTGACCTATGGCATCGCCAATCCGGATTACCTGTTCCCGGATTATAAGGAACTGAATGATGAACCCGATTTCATCAAGCGCGATGACGATTGGGTTTCCGTGTTCAACAACGGTGTCAAGAAGACCCCGTTCGCCCGCATTAAGACCACGCACGCTAACATCACCATGGATGAGGCCCGTGCGAAAGGTTATATGAAGGGCCGTAAGAAGGCCGAGGAAGTCTTCCTGCTGCTCCGGCGTCAGGTGGATCCCCAGACCGTGTATAAGAAGCAGAAATTCGACCGGGACGATCTGATCGACCTGGCCGATTTTAATGTGGTCGCTTATGTGAAGCGCGAAATGCAGGAGATGCTGAAGGAAGAAATCGCCCGTGCGTCTCTGATCGGCGACGGCCGCGGTGCTGAAGATCCGGACAAGATCTTCCCCGAGCACATCAAGCCCATTTATTCCGACGATCCCCTGTACACCATCCGCATTCGTACGACCCGTGGCGAGGACGAGTCCGCGACGGCTAAGAATGCCCTCAAGGATATTATCCGGAACCGCAAGCTGTACAAGGGCTCTGGCAACCTGATCGCCTTCATGAGCGAAGACTGGCTGTCCGAGTTCCTGCTGCTGGAGGATGGTTTCGGTCATCCGCTGTATAAGGACGAACAGGAACTCGCCCGCAAGATGCGCGTTTCCAAGATCGTCACCGTTCCTCAGCTGGAGGGTCTGGCGCTGAACGGCTATGACTGCATGTGCATCATGGTCGACCTGAAGGACTACACCTGGGGCTCCAACAAGATGGGCGAAACGTCCTTCTTCGACGATTTTGACATCGACTACAACCAGTTCAAGTACCTGTATGAAACTCGTCTCAGCGGCATGCTGATCAAGCCGTACAGCGCGATGGTTCTGGAAGTGCCTTCTGCCAGCGGCAATCAGACCACTGATCAGGAGCCTGGTACTGGTAACTAATCAATGGCAAGATATTTCGGAAACGTAGGCTATATCCGATCCCGTGAAACAGCACCGAGCGTCCATAAAGAGGAGGTCACCGAACGTCCTTATTATGGCGACGAGATGCAGGTGTCACGTCGATTGGAAAAAGGCGAGGGAGTTAATGATAACGTCGAGTACGGCAATCAGTTCAGCATCCTTGCCGATGCTTACGCGTACGAAAACTTCTCCGCCATCAGATATCTGACCTGGATGGGGCAACGCTGGAAGGTGTCCAAAGTGACGGTCCAGCGACCCCGTCTTATTCTTGAAATTGGGGGCATTTGGAATGGAAGGACGCCTGAGTCTTGACGAACTGCTGAGACAGACGCTGGGGCCGAACGTTCATTATTATTATCAGCCCCCGACAGGAACTGAGATTCATTATCCGGCATTAGTCTATAAGCTTGATGACATGAACCGCTTTCACGCAGATAATGTGGTGTATAAGCGGCATCATGTATATTTCATGCTTCTGATTCTGGACGATCCGGATAATGATCTCGTGGACCGATTGGATGATCTTCGGTACTGCCACATGAGTGGAAAGCCGTATACATCCGATAATCTGTATCATTATCCATTTACGATCTATTATTAAGGAGGATTACCCATGTCCAAAATTGTATGGGACGCGACTGGCGAGCGCTATTATCATAACGGTACAAGTCAGGTTGTTCTGTATCCCCAGAATGCGAACGGCACTTATGCGAATGGCGTCGCCTGGAACGGCGTGACCGGCATTGACGAAAGCCCTGATGGTGGCGATACCAACGATCTGTGGGCCGATAACATCAAGTACGGCTCTCTGCGCGGCGCTGAGAATTTCAAAGGCTCCATCAGCGCTTATAACTATCCCGATGAATTCAATCCCTGCGACGGTAAGAAGGTTACCGAGGAAGGCATCGTGATCGGTCAGCAGAAGCGTCAGCCCTTTGGTCTGAGTTATCGGACCGAGGTTGGCAGCGACACAGCCAGTGAGGATTATATCATCCATGTGCTGTACAATTCCACGATCAGCCCCTCTGATCACAGCTTCGAGACGATCAATGATAATCCCGATGCCATCGAGTTCAGCTGGGATTACGAGTCCACACCCGTGGCCATGACGTCTGTTCCCGGCGTCAAGGCCGTTTCTACGCTGGAGTTTGACAGTCGTAAACTGACTGACAAGCAGATGAAGGCGGTGGAGAACACGCTGTATGGCAGTGATAATGCCGAGCCAACGCTTCCCATGCCTGATGCACTGCGCACCGTGGTGACCAGTGCTGTTTAATATCGTTTAACGCGGAGCCGCTTCATTGTCGAGGCGGCTCCAACTTTATTTTTTATGAGAAAGAAAAGGAGATTGAACTATGCTGAAGCGCACTTTTGTGTATAAGGATTACGACGGTAATGAACGTACCGAAGATTTCTATTTCAACCTGACCCGCGCCGAAATCAACGAACTGGATATGAGCGCTTATGGCGGACTCCAGTCGATGATGATGCGCCTTCTCGATGAGAAGAATACCGAAGAAGTCGTGAAGATTTTCAAGAGGATTATCCTCAGCTCCGTTGGTCAGAAGAGCATGGATGGCCGCCGGTTTATTAAAACTGATGCGATTCGCGACGACTTCTATCAGACCGAAGCCTACAGCCAGCTGTTCTGCGAGCTGATTGAAAATAAAGACGATGCCCTCGGCAAGTTTATCCGTGGCATCGCCAATGTGCCGGAAGACAAGATGCCTGCCGTTCCTGAAACCGCGGCTCCTGTATCCGCTGAATACTCTGTGTCCTGAGGAGATGAATGAGAATGCTCCCGCTGAAGATTCCCGAAGTGGAGACCTACAACCACGAAACGGCAATGTTTGAGACCATCCCGGCGGTTACGCTTCAGTTGGAGCATTCTCTCATTTCCGTGTCAAAATGGGAGGCAATATACCACAAGTCTTTTTTGTCCTCCAAACAATTGACCGCGGATGAATTTCGTGATTATGTGCGGTGCATGACGCTTAACAAGAATGTTGACGATCGTGTGTATAAGTTTCTGACGCATGACCACGAAATTAAGATCCGCGACTATATCAACAACCCCATGACCGCTACGACGATCAATGAAAAAGGCAAACGCCACAGTCGCAGCAAGGTCGTTACGTCTGAAGAGCTGTATGGCAACATGGTGATGCTTGGCATTCCCTTTGAGTGTGAGAAATGGCATCTGAATCGCCTGATCATGCTGATCCGGGTTTGCAGCATTCAGCAAAACGGCGGCGGAGGACGTAAAATGAGCGCCAATGAATATGCCATGTGGACGGCCCAGCAAAATCTGGCCCGACGTGCAAAAGGCAAGAGGTGAGCCATGGCCAAAAAGCGTGGACATTTTCAGCCCATCGTCAGCTTTAAGCAAAAAGGCGATTTTGAGAAGACTGATCACTTTTTGCACAGCATCACCGAACGATGGAATACCCATAAATTAGATAAGTACGGCCGCAGAGGCGTCGAAGCCCTGAGAGCGGCCACCCCGAGGGACACTGGCAAGACGGCGGAATCCTGGTCATACGAGATCGTTGAGCAGCCGGGCAGAACCTCGATATACTGGCGGAATAGCAATGTGGCAAACGATTGGGCCAACGTCGCTATTCTGATTCAATACGGGCACGCCACCCGGAACGGCGGATGGGTTGAAGGACGGGATTATATCAATCCTGCCATTCAGCCGATCTTCGATCAAATGGCGGATGAGATTTGGAAGGAGGTGGTCACGGTATGACCGAAGTCGATCAGAGAATCGTAGCAATGCACTTTGACAATAAGCAATTCGAGAAAAGTGCACGACAGACGATCAATACCCTGGAAGATCTTCGTGATCACCTTGATCTGGAAGGGGCTGCAAAGGGCTTTACTGAATTGTCCGAAAAGGCCAGAGATCTTAATTTCTCTAATACTGAAAAGAAAGCAAGCGGATTCGGTAAAGCCCTTTCTTCTATCCAGAACATTGCCAAGAAAACATTCAGCAGTGCTACCTTCCCTCTTAGGTCCCTGGGAAACGAGATCCATCACTTGACGAATGACGTTCAGCGCTGGATCGGTATTGACCTAGCTCGAACTGTGGAGCAGGCCGGTTTAAGCTTTGCCCGTTCTCTGACCATTGACCCGCTTAGGACAGGTTGGAATGAGTATGAGATGAAGATGGACTCCATCAAGACCATCATGTCCGGTACTGCTCATGAGTGGGGCGAGATGGCGAACAGCGATCTGCATCTGGAAGCGGTCAAGGAATCGCTGGAAGAGCTGAATCATTATGCCGACCAGACCATTTACAGTTTCCAGGACATGACATCCAATATCGGTAAATTTACCAACGCTGGTGTCAGTCTTGACCGAGCCGTGCCCGCCATGAAGGGCATTGCGAACCTGGCTGCTTCTGCCGGTCAGGGTGCTCTGCAGGCGTCCATGGCCATGTATAATTTCTCGCAGTCTCTGTCCTTGGGCTACGTGGAGCTTCGCGATTGGCGATCTATTGAGAATGCCAACTTGGCCACCATGGAATTCAAGAACACGCTGATCGAAGTTGGTCTTGCCATGGGGACACTGAAGCGGGATGCCAAAGGCACGATCAAAACCGCGGTCAAGGGCCAGAAGGCCGTTGAGGTAACTGCCGAGAATTTACGCGAAACGCTCAAGAATAAGTGGCTGTCCGGCGATGTGCTGACCAGAACTTTGCAGGTGTATTCCGGCGAATTTACCAGCATTGAAGACATTCTGGCCGCCGGCTTGATCAGTGCCAAGGACGAGAAAGGCCGCGCGAAGTCTACTGATCAGATGCGCGAAGAAGCTGAAGCGTTGCTTAAAATTGGTCAGGAGGCTGCCAAGGCCGCTACCGAGGTCCGTACATTCAGCAAGATGTATGATTCCCTGAAAGAGGCCGCTCAGTCCGGTTGGGCTGAAGCCTGGGAATTTATCATCGGCGATATGCATGAAGCTACGGCATTGTGGACTGATATTAACAACGGCATAAGTTCTATATTGGATGCGGCTCGCGATGCTCGGAATAAAGCTTTAATGTTCTGGCGAGGTCAGCAAAAAGTCGATTTAACCGATGACTTCGGAAACGTCGTGAAGTCCGTCGTTGTGTCGGCAAACAATACAGGGTTCGGCAGTGTTGACATGCGAGAGCAATTGATCATGTCACTGCACGAACTGGTTATGGTCTTTCTTGATCTTGGAAATGCTGTCGCGATTGCAAAAGAACGAATTTTTGGCAGTGATCTTGGAAAAACGCTGGTTAATCTAACGTTCGGTTTTTCTGAGTTTGTATATAGCGTGAGCGATTGGCTCGGCGTTCTTCATGATTGGCAAAAGTCCGACAGCGACGAAGTTCGAGACACACTCACGATACTTGAGCAGTGGGCTGCTGGTACACGGATCGATAAGATTGTTCTCGTTTTCCAGGGCTTATTTTCCATTCTAAAAAAGATCGGAAAGATTGTTAAGTCGATTGCTACAACGATCGGCAACGCCTTACTTCCGTTGCTTGATCCGATTCTCGATTTTATTTCACTTGTCAGTGTTGCATTCGTTAAATGGTTTGAATACAGTGATTTCGACAGTTTCAAAGAACTGATGCTGACAGCCGTCGTGAATCTGTTCATGCAATTATATGCCGGGTTCAAGATCCAATTCCAAAAAGCTGGCGTATGGTTCATTGGGCTTCTCAAGGATTTCTTCCACATAGAAACCAAGATCGACCCCGCTCAGGACTTCGGTGCCTGGGCCGGAGAAGTTCTTGGCGGAATATACGGTCAGTTTAAGTCAAAATGGGAGAAGTTTGTTAGATCGATTCGTCATTGGTTTTCGGATAAATGGGAAGAGGTACTGGATTTTATTATCGGTCCTCGCACCAACAGCGGCAAATTCCATTTTGCTGGTCCGAATGCGGGTAAGAATGTATACGATCGTGATTACACTCAGACTCCCATTGGCCGTTTGATTCTCGGTATTGAACAGACGGTCAAAGATATTCAGAACAGTGAAACGTTCAAGAGCATCAAAGAAACGATCGAAAGTATTATCAGTTCGATCCGTAATTTCTTTGTCGGGGAAGATGCTGAAGAGGTATTTGAAGCCCCGAATGGTCGCACCTACGTTCAGCAGTCTGTTCACCGTAAAAGCGGAATTGAACAGTTTATCGATCAGATCACGGCAACGTTTGAGCGTCTGACAAAATTCTTCTCTACCGAAGAAGGTGGAGGTTTGCACGGTGTGATGGCCGAGGCAAAGAAATGGGCTAACGCATTCAAGACCGATTTCGAGTCTATTTGGGCCACGATTGAAGGCGTCTGGTACGATCTTGTTGGCCGCGATGTCGAAGTGGACATCGGTCCGGGAATCACCGAGAACGTACATGTCGAAGGTCAGATTGAGCTGCTGATTGATTCGGTCAACGCCTGGATCAATGAGGCACTGGCCGAAGACGAATCTGAAAATGGTGATAAGAAAACGCAGAAAACCCTTCTGCAAGGACTGTTTAGCAAAGCGGTGGGCGTGATCGCCTCGATTACGGAAAGTGTCAACCAGTTCTTCTCCTTGGATGAAGGCGGAGTACTTGGCGATGCTCTGGCCACTGTAAATGCCTGGATCGAAGCGGCCCGGCAGGGAATCAAGAGCATTGAAGATACAATCAATGGCTTTATTTCAACGGTGTTTGGTTCCGGCGAAGGAGAGAAGCCAAAGGAAACCGTAACAGTTACATCGCCTACTCAAGCGAGCACAACGACGACAGCTTATCTGTGGGCCGAAGCGCTGTATAACAGCTCATCCGCCGTTGTGAAATTGGCGATCGATTCGTTGACCGGCATGTTTGGCGATCAGTCGAAATCGCCGATCCAAAACATCGCAGAATTGATCACTTCAATTGACAACTGGGTCACTCGCGCTATTACCGATCTGACCGGTATCGTTGAATCTGTTAGAGCTCGTATTTCAAGATTCTTTGTCGGTGAGGACGTGGAAGAAGTCATCGCTCCTCCCAACGGCAAAACCGGTATTGTTGGTCGCCGCAAAGTACATCACAACGGCCTGTTTGATAATATTGCTCAAACCGTGCAGCAGTCCATTCAGGATGGTATCGATACGGTCACTGGCGTCTGGTCGTCCATCACCGGTTGGTTCGAAGATCGGAAAGCCGATGTTACAGCAACGATCGAGCCTATTTGGAATGCCATTGCCGGGTTCTTTACTGGCGGGTCTTCTGATAGCGAAGGCGCTACGCCCAGCACCAGCGGCGAAAGTCCGTTCAAACGGTTCTTCGACTGGGTCGGAAAAGGCGTGGAAGACGCTATCAAGACCGTCTCCAAGCTATGGGCAAAGATCTTTTCCTGGTTCGAAGTGAGGAAAGCTGTCGTCGAAGGCACTCTTTCCTCGATGTGGAATTCCATCGTTTCATTCTTTACCGGAGGCGAATCTTCGAACGAAAGAACCGATAGTCCGTTCGCAGCATTCTTTAACTGGATTAAAGATGGCGTAGAAACCGCTGTCACTGCTGTCAGTTCGGTTTGGGATACTGTTGTCAAATGGTTCGAAGAAACGAGCAAGTCCCTTGATATTTCCGGGAAAGTTGGAGCTGCTTGGGACGCCATCAAATCGTTCTTTACTCCAAACGAAGGAGAAGTATCGGATGGGTCCGGCACATGGGGCGTCATCACGGCATGGTTCAACGGTTTATACGGAAGTATTGAAGAGATCGCCGATAAAATCAGGAATTGGGATGGATGGCAGGTAATCCGAGAGTTCTTTCTCGGCAAAGACATCATGACGAAGCGCGACGGCATGATGCACGAGGATGGTCCTTTTGTGGCTTTCTTTAAGCGGCTTGGATCCGGTCTTGACGAAGCGTGGAAATCGGTTTCTTCTTCTCCGATTTGGACTACAATTTCCGGATTCTTTTCGTCTGCTTGGGACAGCATTCGTGATTGGTTCACTGTGGCAGATGAAGATACTGGTCTGACTGGCTTTGGCGCCTTTATCGCGAGTATAGAGGCGTCGTTCACCAAGTTTGGGAATTGGCTGGAAACGTCAGATCTCGGAAAAGCGATTACGTCGTTCTTTACAACGGTCTGGAATGTTATCAGCGAGTTCTTTACGAAAACGGATGAAGTATCCGGTGAAACACCGTTTCAGTCGTTTATGAACGGCTTGACTGGAGACCTTACGCAGTTTGTGAATGACACGACAAAGATGGTCACTCTGGATAATCTTTTGAAGACCGTGAATGACTTCTGGGATCGGATCATCTCCCTGTTCACGCCAAAAGAAGAAGATGCCTTGTCGGAAGACAAAAATATCGGATCCGCTATCACCAATGTTGTTGGGCAGGTGGATCAGTCCGTCAAGCAGTCTGGATCCAAGCTCGATTCATTGGTTAGCACCCTGACGGAAGTTAGCGGTACATTTGAATCCACCAGTGGCCTGATCGATACGATAAACAGTTATCTTACAACTATTCAAACAACGATTTCAGAATGGCATCTCGACGAGCAAGTCCAAAGCATCTGGAATGAAATTGTTAAGTTTATTCAGGATCTGGTTTCGGATATCCAAATGAAATTTGCTACTCCGGCGGATGCCAAAGAAGTCAGTACAGAAACCGAGAACACGACGGATGTCTTTAAGGCAATCGGAGAATTCTTCACGAATACTTGGGGAGAAATCAAGAAGTTCTTCGATGAATTGCGCGCTTGGGGATCTGAGGCATGGTCCGATATTAGCGGTAAGCTAACGACGATTTATGATAAGGTCTTAAAGCCGGTGTTCGACGTATTCAGTTCATTTACCGAATTGGCAGCGAAATTGCTTGAGTCCGCGACGCTCAATCCGGATATTAGTTTGTTCGCATATACAATGATTGCTGCGATATTTGAGACGCTTTCAACGATTAAAGAAGTGGCTAAGGAAACTAATCATTTTCGTTTTACAAATTCCATCTTCTTTAAGATTCTTGAAGCAGCTGCATCTTTGTGGCTGCTTGGCGATGTCGTCGAGCGTCTTGGAAAATTGGCAGAAGCTGATTTTTGGAGTGGAATTGGGCGGTTGGCCGGTTTGATGGTCCTTTTCGCTGGTTTCATTTTCCTTGTTAAAGTGATCACCAAAACCGTCAATGATGTAAAGGGCGCTATAGCAGACAATCAGTTGACGCCCGGGCAGAATATTCTTCAGAATCTTGCTCAGAATTTGTTGAAATGGGCAGCTATATTCTTTATTCTTAAATTAGCCGTGCCGGATATTGTGAAATCCATGGAAAGTCTGAAAGATGTGGACGCTGGAGCTGTTCTCAATTTCGGCTTTACTTTCTCAATTATCATGGCCAGCATTATCGGTCTTCTACTCGTGCTTCCTAAGCTGAAAAAGGCCGGAGGAGCTATCGAGTCTATTCCGACGATTGCCGAGGTATTTGTCGCTGCGGCAGCGATCTTCTCACTGATGGCCGCTCTCGGCTGGTTTTTAACTACCGATGCGGCGAGCGGTGTTCTCGGAACTGGGACCACATCTACCGGAATGAAGATGAAGTCCATTAGTGACGGAGTCATCGCCCTGTTTGAGTTCCTTGGCCGTATTGCCGGTGCTGTCGCTGGCGGGTTTAATTACCAGAATGCAGTGTCCTCGGCGAATGGCATGAAAGAAGCAGCGGATGTGATCAACTCGATCGCGGGCATTGCGCTGGATGAAGAAAGCAAAGCCGGTATTCTTAACGCGATGGACTTCTTCGCTCAGATTGTTGATAAAATACCGAGCAAGTCCGGCAACTTCATGGAGTTTATATACAATCTGTTCGGCGAGGGCAAACTCAATCCCGAAGAATTAGCATCATACATGAAGGCACTTGGTACCGGTCTCCGCGAATTCTTTAATGCTACCGACGAGATGTTCTATGAAGAAGGCGGCAAAACGTACAAGAGAAGCGCGGTTGACGCCGATACGGTAAAAGGCCGTGCTGAAGCAGTTCTGGCTTTGATAGACACGTTCGCTTTGTTCATGCAATTGGATCAGTACGATAATCTGACGTATGGCATGGGTAACGGCTTCGGCGCTAAATTCATCGATTGGCTGACCGACATGGGCAAGGCCACACGTGATTTGACGCCGGATCAGCTGAGTGGCGTGACCGGTTTCTTTGAGACCTTTGGTTCCGCTGTGCAGTCTGGTCTGGATGGCGCGGCAGAGGTGATTAACACTGACAAGATCCGTGAAGCCATCATCACGTCCATCAACAACGACAAAGCCTCAATCGCCAAAGCGGTGCAGGATGCGTATCAGGAAGCTGGTACCACCATCTTTAATACTGGCGACGCCGGGAATGGCAAGAGCTGGCTTACCAACCTGGTGGATACGGGCAGTGCTATGTCCGAATATACCAGTTTCATGAAGGGCCTGACAGAAGGCACCGAGAACCCATTTGCCAGCATATTCGGCGAAGGCGGTTCTGCTAATCTGGCCACCACAATCTTCAGCGGTCTGGATCCGAAACAGTACGAATCGCTGCTGCAGGAGAAAATGGGCGAAAACGGCCTGATGGGTGAGCTCCAGAAGTACGTCAATGGCTTCAACTTTAATTCGGAAGACGGTTCTTTGGCGTTTGGCGACTTCCAGATGAATCTGACTGAAGGCATGATGCCGGACGTTTCCGATTTCGATATTGGAGGGCTGATCAATTCGCTGAAGAACACCATCAATTCGAATGCCTGGCAGTTTGAGGAATGCGGAAAGTATATCAACATGGGACTTCGTCGCGGCATCATCGACTATCGTTCTTATTCCGAGGGCGCGATGATCAGTCTGTGCCGTGGTCTTATCAATACGGCCCGCGCTGAATTCGACCAGAACTCACCCTCCAAGGTCTTTGAGCAGATCGGCATGTACAATATGCTGGGTCTTGCCAATGGCACGGAGTATTACGGTTCTCAGGCGGTCAGCGCAGCACAAAACGCCGGTGAGCAGTATCTGAACGAGATCCTGTCCGCTATGGCACCGATCGACGCGCTGATGGATGACGGCACTTTCCAGCCGGTGATTTCTCCCGTGATCGACATGACTAATGTCCGTCAGGGAGTCAACACCATGACAGGCTTGTTCGGCGGCCGTTACGGTCTTGCGCCGACGATGCCAGGTCTGACGATGGGCCGGTCACCAATGCCCGAAGTCCGCAGCAGTCAGGACAATTATGCAACGTTTACTCAGGCGGTCACCGGCCGTCTGGATGAACTGAATGAGCGCATTACGAATCTCCAGGTCGTACTGGATTCCGGCGCTCTCGTTGGCCAGATGGGACCGGCTATGGACCGCTATCTTGGGCAACAGGCTAATCGCTACAGGAGGGCGAAGCTGTAATGTACCATTCAGTAACCATCGGAGATAAGAATACGTGGGAGGATTGGCGGCTCATTCCGGGCTCCCCTCCCACGATTCCTATCCCGGCAATCAAGAAAAAATTCGTGGAGCTTCCGGCAGGAAATGGCTCGATCGATCTGACCGGCTTTCTTGCCAATGGCCCCTATTACGGCATGCGTGAAGGCACGTGGGAATTCGCGATCACGGATCAGGAACGGACCCGGGAAGAGACCGCATCTATGATCGCCCATTATCTTCATGGCAAGCGTTTCGAGAAAATCGTGCTGGAGGATGATCCTGAGCACTATTATTCCGGACGTCTGGAGTTCAGTGGTATCAAGGTTGGCAAAACCTTCTCCACCCTCTCCATCGCCTTTACTATCGACACGTTCAAACACAAAATATCCGAGTATCATTCTGCCCAGAAGGAGGATATCATCTGATGTACATGATCACCGTCAACCATCAGGACAGCGCCGGCGAACGCATCCTGTGGTCGGATTATGTGGCTCCTGTCGGGCAGATCATTTCTCCGTCCCAGCACGAAGCCATTGACGAAACCTCGACGTTCGATTTTACGATCCTGCCCAATCATGATGAATACAACAGGATCAAGAAATTCAAATCGACGGTCACCGTCACTCGGAACGACCGGATCATTTTCCACGGCCGTGTCATGGCGGACGGTAAGGACATGTACGGTCAGAAAAGTATCGCCTGCGAGAGTGCGCTCTCGTTCCTGCTGGATAGTGTGCAATCCCCAGTGTCCAAACGGAACGAGACGCCTCTTGCGTCTTTCACCCGGATCATTCAGAACCATAATTCTCAGATGGCCGGAGAATCCTATAAGCATTTTACCATTGGAACAGTCAATATCGACGACGCCAATACTTCCAAGTCCTACGAGCTGACCAATTACAGCGATACCAGAGGTGCTATTGACGAACTGGTCAAGGAGTACAAGGGTTTTCTGAGGGCCAGGTATGTCAACGGTGTCAACTATATCGACTGGCTGAAGGACTATGGTAGGACCAACGCCCAGCCAATCAAAATGGCAGTGAATCTTCTCGACATTTCCTCTGAGGAAACCGTCGACGAATATTACACCGTCATGTTCCCGGTCGGTAATCGGAACAGAACCATCGAAACGGTCAACGACGGCGATAAATATCTGAGAAATGCAGCTGCCATCGCTGAATATGGCACTATCATTCATCCCGAATCATTCGACGCCAACACTCCGGCAGACATCAAGGAGAAGGCACAGAAGGAGTTCGCCAAGCATTCCGGAGAACTTCCAAAGTCGTTTACGGTCAAGGCCGTAGATATGAGTTTGCTTGGCCAGTCCGTGGATGAGCTGCTGATCGGCGATAAACTGACCAACGTGGAAGGCTACGACGGTACGCTGACAATCGCTGAAATCGATCGCGATCTGCTGAATCCCGACAACGACTCATACACGCTGGAGAATCAGGCTGCCATCGACAAACGCAAGAATTCCTCTGGCGGCAAGGGAACCATCAGTTCACGTTCTGGTGGATATGGAGCGAGCCTCGGCGATCTGAGCAAGGAGCAGTATCACCTCAAGAATCTGACGCTGAATATCGACGACACACTCGCCTTTCATGCTACCACATTGACTGCCCACGCCAAGCTTATCGACTTGAGCGCCGATCAAATCCAGGCTCTCGCCGGCGGTTATGACTGGATCTCCCAAAAATATGGCGACATGCAGACGGAGCAGGCAAAGGCGATCCGGGCATTTTATCAGTCGTATCGTCATCAGACACCGACGGAGATTGTGGATACCGTTCGCGCTGTTGTTGGATTTGGTATAGAGGAAACGACAGACGGAAGCACTCCTGCCAGTCCGAAATTTACACCAACCAAGGTGCAAAAGAGAGATAAAGACGGAGAACTTTTATATAAGCTGAAGCTTAAAGAAGACGGAACTCCGGAGTACAATCCCGATGGCAGCGTGGTTTATGAACGGGACGAGGATGGAAATCGCATTCCGATATATGAATACGCCGGTATCGATGGCCAGCCTGTCATGTCTATTCAGGCCACTCAAAAGCAGACGGCTAAGCGCGTAGAAACGACTGTCGGAACCATTGGCATCCAGCTCGATCCGAGAACAGACGAGCCTTTCAGGGACGCAGATGGAAACTACATTTACGTTGAAACTGATAAGTATGGATATCCGATCCTGAAAAATGGCGAATATCAAGTTATCGACTTCCCTCCTGGAACGGTTACATCCAAAATCAAGCAAACTCAAGATCGCGTTACTATTGAAGTCCGCAATCGTGAAAATGCGGATCGTCAGCTATCTGGACGTGTAGACGTTACAGACAGTCGAGTTGCGATGGTTGTCGGTACGGTCGACGACGGTGGAAATTATATTAAGTCGGCTGAAATCGCCACAGCCATCAATAACGACGATAGTACCGACGCCATCATCCATGCGGATCATGTCCAGATTTCGGGCAACACCACACTTAACGGTCAGTTTTCTGTTCGGAGCGGAATGCTTTACGTCGACACGGCGTTGGGCGTTGGCAATATTAACAGCGATATCGTTTCGATCAATAACGGTAAAGTTACAGCAAGTACATTCGATGTAAAAATTGGTGGTAAAGTAAATTTTGTCGTAAATCAGGGGACGCAATACGCAATAACTTCAGCAGTTGCTGCAAGTATGGTCACCGGTTTCGGACAAGGAACGACCGATGCTACTGGCCGAGTCAGCATTCCGTTCTATACGGTTGCCAGTCCATCCACGGCTCCAAGCGCGAGTAATGTTATAAATTTTAATATTGCCGGCACGGCCTTTTACCGAGACCATGTCGGCATCGCTTCTTCGGGTTCCTGGTATTATGACGATGAAACGCTTTTGAGTTATAATCGTCGTATAGAAGCCAATGATGGAACATACGTCGATGTCGGACTACCTACAATTTCGGCAACGACATCTTTTGGCACCGGCGCTTCAGCATTAGTGAGCGTCGTCGGACCGAACGATTCGTGGGGAATGCCTCATCAAGTTGGGGTTGGTAAGCGACTTTACCTTCAGGCTGATAATGATTATGCATACATCACAACAGACCTAAACACGCCGACAGTCAACCAAAATATCGTCGCTCGGATCACGAATTCTGGCGGCGGCACAGGCGTGATTTCCGCTGCCGGCTGGGAATGGAATCCAACCCTTGGCGTTTACGGAAATGACGTCAGCGGCGATGGCAACACGATAACAATTGAGCCGCCTACGGTCACGATGGCTGTTGGCAGTTTTGATTCATCGCACAAGGCAACAGTCAGTGCATTGGGTCCGGCATACAGTGGCAATTCGCATCCAATTACTGCAAATGCTACAGCCGTGGTTGACGCCAGTGGAGTATATTCTGACGGCATCACTACTGGACGTGGACAGATGGGTATCTCTGTCACCTGGAGCGACAACGTAGCCACCGTAGCCGCCGCTCAGTCCATCGTCAAGAACGATACGATTACGGTAACGTCGAATTCCGTCATTACCTACGATTCGACGACGCATAAGTATTCTGTCGTGTCAACGGCTTTGGCTGATGGCGACGTAGTGTATACGGCTGCTGGTAAGCTGACAAGTGATCAGGCATATCAGGATGGCGTTACAACGGGCCGTGGACAGATGGGTGTGTCACTCTCCGTTGAGGACAATGTGATCTCTGCGTCCTCTGTGCAAAGTGCCACGAAGTCTGATTCTGTCACCATCACGGCGATACCGTCTATTGTATACAACAACACGACTCATCAGTATACAATCACGGCGTCGGCAAAGGCTGATAATGATGTCATTTACACGTCTGGCGGTCAAGGGTCCGGCACACAGGCTTATACCGATGGTGTAACCATTGGCAGAGGACAGATGGGTGTGTCACTGACGCTGGACGATAATGTTGTACAGGCATCCGTCGTCCAGTCCAATACCAAGAGTGACAGTCTTACGATTACCGCAGTGCCGTCTATAGTGTACAACAGCACTACTCACCAGTATACCATTACAGCTTCTGCCAAAGCGGATAACGACGTCATCTACACTTCCGGCGGGCAAGGATCAGGAACGCAGGCTTATGCAGACGGCCAGAACAGTATCAACGTTTCTAAAGGATCCTGGTCTAGTGGTGGGATCACCTTCAGTCCGAGTGCAGGCACAGGTTCTTCGGCGTCCGTTCAGCTTAGCAAAGGAACTGAAACCTGGAACGGCAACGTCTGCACCTTCCCGATCTTGGATTCGTCCAGCAATACGGGCCTGACGTGCTCTGTGACCGCTCCTTCGCAGGTGTTCAGCGTTTCCGGCAACTGGTCTGGCGGTTCTTATATCGTCAAGGACAATCACAACACAGAACGTCTGCGCACGACTCTGAGTTCCATCGTTACCAACGGCACGCCAACCAAGAGTGAAATTTCAGATACGATTCTGTCCGTTCCGCTCAAAGTGCTGTATGACGATGGCGAGGATGGCGGCGAAACTGGGTTCTCAACTTCCGTGAGCGTGAATGCTATGCCGATCTGGAACGCTGCTGCGGCCACTGCTTCTGTACCAGGAAACACATCGACGGATAAGAGCACCTTCACGTTTACAGGTCCTCTCACCAACGGCAGTACTTACAGTTACGATTACACGCTGTCTGTGGATAGTACGTACTGCTACGTTAAGGCGACCGCATCCGGTAACCTGAAGCTCCGCATTCCGAACAGTTTTTCTCCCGTGAAGCTGGAGGGTTACACCGCTTCCGATGCGACCGGATATTTCTCCAGTGAAGGAGTATACATCAAACATCCTGGAACACACTATTATATTCGGTCACATGGCACAGGTTCGGACGGCTCTGGGGCTCAGGTATACTTGGTTGTATGTCTACGTGCGCAAAACAGTGCCGGATCGTATTTCTATCACTCAAATTTGGACTCGATGGGCTCTGGCGTTCCGATAGGACAGTCCTCATCTGTAGCAATCATGAAAAACCAGGTCCTGAAAGGTCCCGTTACGTCCATTTATACCGAGGGATATAAAGAGGGATACAAGAATGCCAACGCTATTACTTATACAGGCGCTTGGAATGGAAGCGGTACGTATACAGTAACAGCCAAACGCGATGGAACTACGATTGCCACAAGAAGCACAAGTCCGACATTGCGTCTAAACGGAAACGGCAGCGCTAACTTTAGTGCTGAACTGTACAGCGATACGTCAAGTCCGGTCAAGCAAAAAAGTATTCCCTGCTATCTCATTCAGGATGGGAATACCGTTAAGGCTTGCGGCAAGAGCGACGGAACGGAGGTTGTTGGTTCCATCACCGTTTCAGGAAGCGGCGGTAAATATACGCCCTCGGACATCCGAATCGGTAACATCTCAAACGTCAGCGGAAGCCATAGTACAGGCGATGGCACCGTGTTGAACGATCTTAGTTCGGCTATTAGCAGAGCTGGAAGCAGAACATATGTGCGATTCGTTGCGGATCTGAATGGCTATTCTGGATCTGGCAAAGTCTATTATATTTCTATCAATTAAGCAAAGGAGATCTCTATGCCCACTTATTCTGAAATTGCAGAAGCTTTTCTTAATATCGCCAACACCCTCGGCCATGTGCAGATTCAGGGCGAAGCGAATCTCGACATGGTCCTCGGTTCAATTCGCTATGCCAAAAACATGGCGTCCGTGATCACTCAGGCTCAAAAGGCGCCTCAGCCCGAAGAAGAGCCCGAAGCATAACTTAAATCCCTTTTGCGAGCGTTCAAGAAATGGGCACCGGTGCGAACTGTCGCTTTCCAACCACCTTCTTCATTGTGCCTCCCTCCTACGATCTCCTTTCTCGGCGGAACGCACTGATGCCCAGTTCTGGAACGCTCGCAAAATTTTCAGCTCTTATTATGAAGAGGATGACGCCGCTGGCTGAAGGCGCACGTATTTGCGCTGGTGAGCAGTGAGAAGCAAGTTGATCAAACTCGATGGAACCGGTTGTGTGATATTAGCACTAAGACCTAACAAACTCGAAAGAGGGACCGGACGCGTGTATTTGCAGGTGTCGGTAATCCTGCCATCCTCTTCATTTTATTTTTTAGTCAAAATGGGAGGTTGACATGAAAAGGAGAAAGACCTATAATTTGCCTAACCGAAGTGTCTATTCGGAGGCGAATCTTGACAATCGCACAGGTCCCGCTCAGATATGTGAGGACATTGACATGAGTCAAGTAGCAGTAAACATCAACGGCAAAACGCAATGGATCGAGACAGAAACAGTCGCTCAGCCGCTCTTCAGGACTTATGCCGAAGACTATCTGAGCCTCTACAAGGCAAACGGATCGATCCAGAAAAACACACTGATCGGATACAACGGATACATGCGTAATCATCTTCTCCCCTATTTCGGAGATCTGCGTTTATCTGAAATCACGCCGAACAAACTCCAGGCGTATATTAATCTCAAATCCAAACAATACACCGCTAAAACCATCTCAGAGCATATCAATCTTCTTCGTCCTATTTTGGATGCCGCGGTCGAAGACGGCTTTATCGCTTTGAATCCCTGCAACAGCCAGCGGATCAAGTTGATCGGTCGTAAAAGCGAAAAGGTAACGGCTTACACAGAGGACGAATTTCGAGAACTGGAACGGCTTTTGCAGTACCTGGATGGCACTTCAAAGCTCTTCCTCGCCCTTTCTCTTTACACAGGAATGCGTCAAGGAGAGATGTTCGCCCTTCAATGGACCGACATCGATTTGCCTCATTCCTGCATCAGCGTTACCAAATCTGTCGAGTGGCCGGCTAAAAACAAAGGCGAAATAAAGGAACCAAAGACAGAAAATGGTTATCGCACAATCTTCATCGTACCTCAATTGCATGCTATACTGTCTTCGGCGTGCTGCAAAGAAGGCTACGTTCTGGTGACAGCCAGACAATCCAAGTCAGAACCCGCTTCTCACCAGGCCGTTAAGCGCCTGAACGATCGAGTTAATGATACAGCCAAGGCGAATGGTATCCAAGTCCGTTTTCTGAGTCATAGAGCACGTCATACCGTTGCCACCTTCATGAATAACGCAGGCGTAGACGATGTCACCATCACGCATGCACTCGGCCACAGCGATGTCAGCTTCACAAAGCGGCAGTACATGAACCATCAGGCTCGCCAAGTTCAACGCGGCATGGACCGTTTCTCCCAGTACCTGACAAGCTTTGACCAGTAATTCACTAAATTCATTCTAAATTCCAAACTAAATAAAAAGAAAACCCCTGCTGCCACAGAGGTTTAAGACGCGATGGCTCCGATTGGACTCGAACCAATGACACTCCGGGTATGAACCGAATCGAGCGGGACCTGTGCGAAAATTTTAGTCAAAATGGCAGTAATTTATGAGCGTTTAGTCCAATGGCAGAACGCAGGAACCAGATCCTGTATGATCCGAGGTTCAAATCCTTGGAACGCTCTTTCTGGCAACCTAAATTTTTCGCCGCATAAAAATCACCCCCTATTGTGAAGGAGGTGACGCCTATGAAAGGCTACTACACCGAGTACGCGTTTGTAGGCTTCATGCCGGACGGGAGCAAGCGGGCTTTCGCGACGTATGAAGAGTACAAAGAAGCGTACCTGGAAGCCTTGAATAGCGGATAATCGCTTTCAAGGAGGAGATGGTCAGCTGCAACTGGCCTTCTTCTTTTTATATTTTATCACGGGCTTGGCTGAATGGTCAACTCCTTTTTTATTTTTTCAAAGGTCAAAGTCAGTTAAAGTCTAAGGAGGTTCTCTTATGATCGACGCGGGGAAACTGATCAGCTGGTTTTACTACATGTATGACAACGGCTGGGGCTACATTTGGGGCAAATCGGGCCAGATGTGGACTGAAAAAGCTCAGAAGGCTGCCACCAACGAGATGGCCATCAAGTATGGGTCCAAATGGATCGGACATTATGTGACGGACTGTTCCGGCGCTTTTGTTTACGCTTTCAAGAAAGAAGGGGGCTCGATCTACCATGGTTCTAATACGATTTGGAAAAAGTATTGCTCCAGCCAGGGGACCCTGAAGAAAGGCAAACGTGAAGATGGCGAAGTTTTGAAGCCTGGCACCGCCTTATTCCTGCTGCGGGACGGCAATCGGCACCACATCGGCCTTTACGTGGGCAATGATATGGTGATTGAAGCAAAGGGAACTCAATACGGTGTGACCATCAGCCGGACGGATCATTGGGACGAATGGGGCGAGCTTAAGGATGTGGACTATACGAATGCCTTTGACGCCATCCCTAAGATTGATCCGAGCCAGACACGGCGCATGCTGAGGACCGGATGCTATGGCGCGGACGTCAAGGATCTGCAGCACGCCCTGAATGTATGGAATTCCGGCGTCAAAGCTATTGACGAAGACGGCGCTTTCGGTCCGAAGACAAAACTGATGGTTGAAATGTTCCAAACGGACAACGGCCTTAAGGCTGACGGCATCGTCGGGCCTCAGACGTGGAAAGCGCTGGAGCCCTATTTGAATCCTGGCGAGGGCGTTAAAAATCCGGTCAAAATAGCAGTAGTTTGTCTTCCTGTGGAGGATGGTCATGATGAAAAAGAACTGAAGCAGCTGTTGAATGACTGGATGATCGAATGCCCGCTGCCTGTAAAGGAGTGGAAATTTGAATGATCGTATCTGAGTATACGTTGTATGAACAGGATAAAGCGCTGACCATTAAAGTTTGCAACGGCAATGTGTCGGTGATTCTTGAAGATAATATCGGCCCAGACACAAAAGGCATGAGCGTCGAGTTCGATGAGGACAATATTAAAGATTTTGTTGGAAGACTTTATATGGGGATGTAAAAAAATGGAGATCCGTGTTCCAGCCAACTATCTTGTACATCACGGAGTAGTTGGAATGAAATGGGGCATAAAAAACGGTCCGCCTTATCCTTTGGATATGACCAGGCGCGAATATCGTGCAGCCCAAAAAGAGCAGAGACTGGCCAATAAAGAAACACTGAAACCAGGAAAGATTTACAAGTACGACAATGGATTTACGCTTAAAAAAGGCACGACTCTATACCGTACAACCAAGGATCCAAACGAATCGCTTGACGGCTATAAATATGTGACGTTCCTTGATGTCGATCGAAACAATTATCGAAGAGGAAATTGGCGGCGTTTAACGGGAGATATACACGAAAAGTCCTATGCGCTTAAGACCGATTTGAAAGTTCCGAGCAAGAACGAGCAGCACCAGATAATTGAAAAAATCTTAAAAGAGCAGCCGAAAGTTTATTCGAAAGCGCTTGACATTTGGTTCAAAGAACACTTCGACGAATGGAAAGTTGAAGGAAGTCCTTCAAACCAAGAGGTGTTCAGCGCTCTGACCGATTCCTCAAAAAACTACGATTACTACTATAAATATCAAAACTTTATCCGAGACGGACAAAAATACCTTGATAAAGCGCTGAAAAATCTTAAAAAAGTGCCGGTTCAAGACGCTGTATTCAAGGCTTTTCAGTCGCTTGGAGGAAATCCGGAACTTCATGCCGCTATTGCCAAAGAACTAAAATCGCGTGGTTACAACGCATTACTCGATGAAGCCGGAATCGGCGGCCAAGAAAAATACGCACTTGAGGGCGTGGCACCTCTTGTGATTTACGAACCAGTTTCCACTATGTTCGAGATTGGCACGCATACCATATCCGAAAAAGAAAAGATAAAAGCTAACGGCGATTACTATAGGAATATGAATTTACGAAATCGCTCATATTGAGGTGAATTATATTTATGGAAACATGGATTCAGATGATTATTACCATTGTGTGTGCGGTGCTGGCGTCCAGCGGTTTTTGGGCATTTTTGCAGCACCGGGCAGATAAGAAGGACGTGCGGACGCAGATGCTGGTGGGGCTCGGACACGATCGCATCATCAATCTGGGTATGAAGTACGTCAATCGCGGGTACATTACCAAGGACGAGTATGAAAATCTGCATGATTATTTATACAAGCCCTATGCCAAGATGGGCGGCAACGGATCAGCCAAAAGGATTATGGATGAGGTGCAAAAGCTGCCGATCACGGACAAACTAAAGCCGGAAGAAGGTTTGTGAAATGCGTATTCAGATTTGCCCTAAATGTGGCACACCGATGAACAGCGCTTTTTCGTTTTCTAATTCCATGGGCTCTATTGATATCGTCGCCTGTCCAAAATGTCATTTTCAATGCGACATCGACGACGCAGTAACCGACACCATGTTCGTCCCCTCAGGGATCGTGGAGACCCGTGCCGGCCTGGAAGGCATAGAAGCTCAGGTCCTGGTGTAAGTCATGTGGATGAACCCTATGCAGCGGATGCAGATGGTGATGAGCGCCATGCAGAATCCGGCCGCATTTGTTAAGCAGAAGTTCCCGGATATCCCCGATCAGTATATGAATAATCCGAATTTGATCATGCAGTATCTGCAGCGGACAAGGGGCATCACCCAGCAGGATATTCAGAACACCCAAACTCAGATGCAAGGAGCAACAGCAAATGGCAACAGGAGATAAATTAGTAAATTTTGATATGGCGAAAGCCCTTAACGATGATTTTAAGGCCAATATCATCGCCGTTCAGAGCTCGCAGCCCACTTCTGACACCAATAAACTTTGGATCCCTGACAGTGCCGCTCAGGAGATTCAGGTCCCGACCTATGACGAGTTCAATGGCTTAAAGAGCGCTATTGGTTATGTTGACACAACTGTAATCTTGCCTGCGTCTGCTTTTGTGCAAGGTGGCATCGATGATAATACTGGCGCAGGCTCCACTGCGACCAATCGCATACGGACTGCGAATAGCATTGATTTGACAGCAGACAGCATTAGCGTTGCCAGCGACTATGATTATCTTTTGTACGCCTATAGTGGGGATTACTACATCGGAGGTTGGACGGGGTCTGAGTTTACTCGCGGCTCGTCTATTGCGTGGCAGAGCGCCCCGTTTGACATGGCAAATCTCAGCGGCCTTAATGCCACCAAACTAACCCTTGTTTTGCGTCATCACAATAACTCTACGATTGCTCCGGCAGACGGCGGGGATATTGTTAGCGTAATAAAAACGACAAATAACGTTGATACAGCTTTGGCAAAAGCAACTCAAAACGAAGGCAAGATAGGCGCGATAGAAACACTGCTCCAGCTGATTGCCAATATTGCAAATCCTGAAAATCAAATCAGCGGCGGTGTGTGGAGCGCCGTCAATACTGTATATAATGCAAGCGGTTACAGCCGCTTGGAGATAGATGTAACGCCAGAAACGACCTATTCTGTCGATAAATTTATGTCGTCATTTTGTTGGTTTACGGATGACACATATCAGAACTTGGGCCACATTACAACTAATGTTTTCGTTACGCCCGAAGGATGCACAAAAATCAGGCTGGGCAAAAACGATACAAATCCGTTCGTCGTCGTACAGGGTGACATGGGATGGATTGAGAATGCCAGTTTGTATGAGGCTTATCCTTACGGCATTCCATCGAGTTCAAAGATTGGCGAACTACAAGGAGAAATAGACGCGGTAGACAATCGCGTGTCTGTGCTCGAAAATGATACGAGTCCGCTAACAACTGTGTCGATGTTTATGACGGTTGGCGCGATAGGTGATAGTTACACCAGCGGCGGCATATACGGCGTAACAGGCGTGGAAGGTGGAAGCCATTATGATGTAAGCTGGCCTCAAATCATGGCTCGGCGTTGTGGATTAACTGCAACAAACTACTCAAAAGGCGGCTATGACGTAAGCAGATGGCTCAACGATACGGACATCGGACTGGCAAAGTTGGAAGCAGACGCGGCAAAAAATCTGTATGTCATAGTTATGGGAATTAACGATGAAAAATCTTTGTCCGACGTGACGGTTGACGTGTCTGTTGGAACAACGGATGACATCAACTTGTCTGACCCTACGCAAAATGCAGACACTTTCTGCGGTCATTATGGTCGCATGGTCAGCGCTATCCTTGCGCACGCTCCGAAAGCTAAAGTTATACTGGTAAGGCCGTTAATAACCACCGCGGATAAAATGACAGCTATTATAAATATTGCTACGCTTTACGGCCTTCCGTCATTTGCTATGAGCGCGGATGCTTACTACGATACTGATTTTTACAAAAATAATCGATATACTGGGCATCCAATAGCTGCGACTTATGCCGGAATGGCTATGGCTTTTGAACGTCAAATCAATCAGTGTATAGTAGACAACATATCATATTTTACGAATTATGCTGGAGATTAATATAACACTTTTACACACTAACGCACATCAATACACACTATTTGCCAAGGACATAAATGTCCCTAACAAAACTTGTCGGAAATTCCGACATGTTGCCCATAACAAAAAGGGGGTGATGCTATGGACGTGGGTGGTTGTTACCCGTTGGATTAGCATCGCCCCGGAAACGGGGCTGATATGACACAAAAAGAATGGCTTTCAAAGTCTGAAGATTGGCGGGATGGCTATAATGCGTTTGCCCATTGTCATTGCATTGTAAATTGGGAAGAGAAGTCAGAACAATGGCATTTGGGATTTGCTTATGCTTGTAATACCGTAGGAATGCGTGGTCAAACTATAGGTACAGACGAGGGCGATGCCGCTCAAGATGTTCTGATGCCAGCTACATAAAAGAAGGGGGCTACCAGCCCCAGCACGGTCAATAGCCCCGCTTCTTGAGAAACTCGTCCAATGCTTTCTGGATCGTCCATGACCGAGGTCGCTCTTCCTCTTTCATGAACTTCTCCAACCGCTCATTGATCGAAGGTGGAAGGCTGATGTTGTGACGAACGTATCCTTCCTCTTCAATCCCTCTGAGCGACCGCCCACCATTGATGCCCATGATAGCACCTCCTTAAATTGTAATGATACATGATAGTGCCTTAAAGTGGGTTTTGTCAATGGAGCGCGAAAGTCATTGGTAGCACAGCGTAAACAGTGAAAGGCAAGTTTCAACTAACACTTTAACTCATCTCACGGGTCCTGGTAAACATGCGGTTGACTCAAAGTAGTATGGTATAATACGGGTAGAAACCATAGCGGCGAGGTTGTAACAGGCCGATGGACCTGTAGTTCGTAGCCGCAGCTCTATCTAAAATCAAATTCTATGAAAGGGGTGTTAAGATGCCAGTTACGATTAAAAGTGCGGCGATGAAGTATAAAGACGCAAGCGGCGCATATGTAGGCATTGACGCGATCTCAGAAACTACAACTTCAGAACAGGTAGCTGCCATTACAGCCGCTGGTGCAGCACAGCAGACCGCCATTGAAGCTAAAGGGGCTGAAACTAGGGACAGCATCCCTGATGACTATACTGCCCTCAGTGATGAGGTGGACAGCTTAAGGAGCGCAATTGACAATAACGTATTTGAACACATTGCGCCGACAATGATTGATGGCTCATATATTAATGCTGTTGGAACAATCGGTCAAAATGCCAGTTTTGCGTTGTCTGATTATATAAAAATAGACAATGTACATGCTGTATATTCTGCAATGGCAAGCGGTTATGCTATTTATTATTTTGACGCACACAAAATAAAGCTGTCTGCACAGGATGTATCCAATCAAGCATTTGAATCACAAATTGTAATATTGAATCCTCCTCAAAACGCCGCATATTTCAGATTTAATGATTATAAACCCACACTTAATAGCGCGGAATGCTATATTCTGTTATCCGTTCCAAATAAAAACGGCGATGAAATAACAAAAACACAAAATAGCGTTGATGCATTTAGAAACGCATCTGGTGTCCCATTGGTTTTAACATGGGAAAATGGAGCATTCATTAACAGTACAACGGGAAACACGGGTGCAAGTGATAATTATAAAGCAACAAGCTATATAAATATTTCAGAGTATGAAAAACTTTATGTAAATGCTTTTACTTATTTAAATGCAATTGGGTTAGCATTTTACGATGAGGCTAATAATTATATATCTGGCGTTGGGTTGATTGACAACGAATTTTGGAGCATTACAATTCCTGACGGTGCTTATTATGTGCGTGTTAGCACATCTATAGAAATTGACGGTGTTGTTGTTGGATTCAAAAAAGATATTATTGATGATTCACATTTTAAATATTTCTATAGCTTTGAGTTTGAGGATGCAACATACATTAACCGTACAAATGGAAATACAGTCACAATGAATGGCAATTCTGCATCGGGCTTTGTAGAGCTTTATAGAGGAGCAGAAAAATTGATTATTACTTCTGCGAACGCAATAAACGAAGTAATAGGCGGCGCTTTCTATAATGCCAACAAAGAATTCGTGAGCGGAATAGTGTTATACAATACGGCTAATATATTGGAAACAAAAACATTCAATGTGCCAAAGGCGGCACGATATTTCAGAATTACAAATCTCACAGGTTCAAAGCAGTTTGCATCCGCCTATTCTCCTATAACATTCAAAACTGAAATAAATAATAATGATTATGTACAACTGATTCCGTATGTTTCCGCAAAAATAATTGCGGTGGGAGATTCCTTAACAGCCGGAGATTTTTATCCAAAGGGAACCAATGTTAGTGCAGGAGACACACAAAAAAATTACCCGTATTTCTTGTCAAGAATTCTTAATGTTCCTATCACAAATGCAGGAAAATCTGGTGCAACTCCATTGTCTTGGTGGGCAGAAGTGTACCCGACAATCAATTTTGCCAACCATGATACAATGATACTCTGGCTTGGAACAAACGCAGGATTAACAGACACATTAGAAACTGATGTCGATCCGTTTAGCGATTACAATGACTATGCCGCAACAAACACAGGAACGTATTGTAAAATTATTGAAGCATTTATTTCCGAATCAAACGGCGGCAAGGTGTTTTTAGTGACTGTTGGCAATAGCGTAACGGATGCGGTAATAGCGAAAATAGCAACAAAATATAATTTGCCTGTGATTGACATAACATATCTTCTTCGCAGTTATTCGCCGGAATATTTTAACACCAATGTAGTGCATAGAAACACATATGGAAATCTTATGGTTGCGGACTATGTTAGGCAACAGATGGGTGAATGGTGGAAAAATCATATTGAGCTTATGGACTTTTGCTTCCACACAAAAGAAAACCCGCTCACTTAAATGGACTTTTGTTTCCATACGAAAGAAAACCCACTCACATAAAGGACACTATGATGAGAATTGCTTTTGCCCTTGAACAGGGCCACCCGTTTGCTTATTTACTTTTGTTTATGATTTTGTTCCCGCCAATTATTGTGATTCTTTTCGCAATCATAGACAAGTTTAAAAAGCATTAAATAACACTTTTAGTCTCTACGGTGCAGTCTCCGTATGACTGTTAAATGACCAGTAAAGCGTGAGGGCAAACGCATTCCCACGATCCGGGAAAGGCTAAAAACCCGATAAAGAGGTAACAGCCGTTTCAGCATTCAATTTCGCTTAAAAGCTCCCTGAAATGATATATGGGAGCTTTTAATATTTTACTTAAAAAGAGGGTGATTCCCTTGGGCTATTCAATATGATAGTTCCGCAATCATCCAATTTTTACAACACAAAAAACATTATGAAGGAGAAACAACAATGACTACGGAAAACAACGGTATGTATATGCCTGTCGTCCCTCAGGGTTATGGTCCGCATTATCCCATGCGTTAAGGAGCGACGGCCATGCCTTTTGAACCTTTTGAAAAATGGGCTAATATCGACCTGACTGCCGGGCCGCGCACCATTCCGGTAGAAAACGGGTTCTTTACCCAGGATAACCAGGCCAATCTGCTGGGCATCCGGGTGCTGAAAAATGGCGTGCCCCGTGCTTTATCTGGCACCGTGGGCGCTTATGTCAAATTTCCGGACGGCACCACCCTGTCCGCGATCCAGGGCACGATCGGCGGCGATGATAATAACGAAGCATCCGTCCTGCTGCCCGCCGAAGCCTACAGCCAGGTGGGCTCGATCGAGGTGACCATTTACAATAAGGACGGCAATCCTCAAAAGGTTCTGGCCGTCTTTTACGGCTATGTTCACCGGACCCGGACGGATTCTGAGGTCACTCCCCCGTTGCCTGTACCGGATATTTCTCAAATCATTTCCCAATACGAGCAGATGGTGGAAGCGACAGAGGAGGCACAGGCAGTCAAAAACGGTGCGCTGCGGTTTGATATTTCTCAGAGCCTGACCGATGCGCAGAAGACGCAGGCACAGACTAATGCCGGAGTTATTGGGGCTATTATGCCAGCAGGCCAGGTGATGCCTTCGAACGTGTCTTCATTTGGCAGCAGTGTCGAGAATTGGCCTCTGAATCGTATCTTTGGTATTGCGAGCAATATAACGGCTTCGCACGTCACTGATTTACCGGAGTATGGCGTATATGGCATGCTCGTTAAGGAAACCGCGATCTACCCAAATGGCATTTTCGTAAAATATACTTATACGAATGCACTTCAGCATGCATATACTGCCTGGGAGTTGAACCAGTCTTCTGAGAAATCGCCATGGGTTCGGATGACAACAAGTGATGATATCAAAGGTATAGACGCGGTCATTGCTCAAAGTATCAACCTATTTGATAAAAATACAATTACCCGCGGATATTGGCTTAATCACCTCGGTTCTCCGATGAACCTCTCCGGCTATTTCTACTCGGATTATATTGAGGTAACCCCCGGCCAAGTATATAAAATTTACGCTGGGACATCCAAAGAAAACTCGTATACTGGTGATGCTCATTTCTGTACGTACAGCGAAAACAAAACGTTTATCGCTGATAAAAGTAAAGTTTATACGTACACAGCGGAAAGCGGAGTCCGCTATATTCGATTCTCAGATAAGGACTGGCTTGTTGATGGGCTGATGATCATCAATACGTCGAAAATGCCTGATGATTTTTATCCGTATGAGCGGTACAAAGAAACAACAGCTGTCTCCGTAAAACCGGAATCGATCCAGAATGTAACATTCAAGCCAAGCACGAATCTGTTTAATGCCAAAGATATTCTGAATGGCTATGTTATGGAAGCGACATCCAACAATTTGTATGTCAATTCAAAGAAATTTGTGTCGCACAAGATTCCAGTTACAGCAGGAGCAACATATTGGATTGGCCCTTTCGCAGCGGAGCTTATTGTATTCTACAACGCAAATCACGGTATCGTATCTTCTCTATCTAATAAAAACGGAAGCTTTACGGTTCCGAGCGGCGCCGTTGCCATGCGTTTCTGCCAGGCATACGCTACAAGCGGCGATGCTCCCGAACGAATGATGGTCGTTCAAGGCAGCGTGGAACTGCGGAACGAAGACTATTATATTTATGGCGTGAATGCCAGGAAGTATAACCGGCTTTATACGCTTTCCGATGCGATCTGGCACTGGTCTCACAATGAAAAATTCCCTATTGGTTTCATCGGAGACAGCACATGCGAAGGCGCCGGAACATCGCTTTGGGCAGCTGAAACCGCTCATCAGACCGTAGACGAGGCAGAGGGGGCATACGGTAGCATCGACTACGAGCTGACAACATCCTACTCTTATATTCTGCAGCAGATGATTCGCGAAGAACTTAATGTGTCAAATGCCCGTGTATATAACATGGCATACAGCGGCACACAGTACGAATGGATCATTCCGAAGCTTAAACAGCTGATCAGCGGCGTGTATTCGGATGTTAAACTCGTCGGCCTTTCGTATGGTATTAACGACCGGAATCTATACTATAGCATGCCCCACATGTTCTACCAGGAATTCCGGAATAATGTTATCTATGTTATTAATTTCCTGCATGATCACGGTATTCAGCCATTCTTTGTGACAACGCAGGCATTGGTTGCGCCGTATACCATGGAACGGTTCTCGACGCTGAAGCTTCGCACGGCGTACCATGCGGAAGTCATTGCAAACCAGGTCATGAGAGAATTGTCTGAGGAATTCAATATCGAACTAATCGATATGAACAATTTTGGTGCTCACTTGCTGCAATATTCCGGCTATACGGCTGCTCAGATTATTCCTGATCGTCTGCATTTCAATGACCTCGGCACTAAACTTGAGGCTCAATTCCTGTTCGCAAGCATGATTCGCCGCTGCATTACTGTCACAGATTCCAGATTGCTGACTTTCATTGATCAGTATATTAAATCCGAAGTGTATGAAGAGAAGCTTACACCATATACCGGAACGAAAGCCTTCAAAATGGCAGTCAATTACACCCGTTCGGAAGCTGCTGAAAGCGTCATGATGGACTTCTGGATTTACAACAAGTCAAATTGCAAGCTTAATCTAACAAGCTATTGCTTTGCAGTCGGCGCCCAGCATGCAGTCATTGACGGCACAGATATTCCGATCACATCGACAACCATGGACCTTGGTTTGCTGGATATCGGTATTCACCATATCGTGGTTAAGAGCGGGAATACTACCAAATGGGACTGGATTGGCTTCGAACTTGAAAAAGAAAGAAATACAACCGGCACCCTTCCCGAATTCAAAACCTATCTCGGAATTGAATGATTTTCGCCTGGAGTAGGGTCATGGCAGTATGTCTGCTAAGTCCGCTCGCGGGTCTCCATACCGGATCATCGCCTCCCTTCCAAAAGTTCATACCACTATATCCGGGAACCTCGCTACCGCAGCGGCAATTATATTTGAGAAAAGGAGATTTTGAATGATGGACAATTTCTTTACCTGGCAGATGCTGGCTACCTTTACCGGCTGTATGGCGGGTACGGTAATCCTTACCGAATTTGCCAAGAAACTGTTTAAGAACTTTCCCGCACAGCTGATCAGCTTCGTCTTCGCCTTTGCCATTCTGGTGGTGGGGCAACTGGTCAGCAACACCTTCACCTGGAATGATATTCTGCTGGACGCGGTCAATGCGGTTGCCGTCAGTCTCAGTGCGAACGGTGGCTTTGACGCGATCAAGGGGCTGTTTGGGAAAAAGGAAGATCCCATGACCGGCGCTGTTGTACTGGATGAACAGAATCCCGCCAACAGCTATATCGAACTGCCCAAAGAGCCTTCCGATATGAAGGACGGGGAGAAGATCCTGGTCAGCGTCCGGACCATCAAGACTGAGTAAGTCGCATGATATTCAGCCCTCCTTATGGAGATGGAAACATCTACTAAAGCAAAGGAGGGTAAGATCATGAGTCTTATCTATGGAAAAAGAAAGCTGAGTAAAGATATCAGCATGTCTGAACTGCGTGAGCTGCGCGCGCAGGGATTAACCAATAAGCAGATAGCACAAAGACTGGATATCGCTGTGTCTACAGTATACCGTTATATCGGTAAGAAATCCTTTGACGTGATGAACGCCGAAGCACAGAACAAACCGAATCCCATTAACCGGATTCAGATCGAATACAAACCCCACGAGGAACCCATGGGAATCCCCGTAGCGAATAAGGAACACGATCCTGTTGTAAACGAAGCGCCTGTTCACAACGC
>Ga0326514_10000069_pt1 | contig 60908 bp, 126 predicted proteins | sample 3_2548_0518_D_FD_203653 | JGI IMG/M metagenome (GOLD analysis project Ga0326514, IMG submission 203653) | Bovine rumen microbial communities from UC Davis, California, United States - 3_2548_0518 | ecosystem: Host-associated > Mammals > Digestive system > Stomach > Rumen | place: USA... | reverse complement strand
TAACGGATGATGCAGAATTATTGACAGGGCCTGCACCCATCATATACTGCGAATCCATATTGCCCATTATTGTGAATCCCATAATCCTGTAGAGAGTCCATTGATAGTAATTCCACAACTGATACGAACCGTAATCATTATCGGTATTGCCCGCAGTAGCCAGAGGAACAAAATTAGTTACAGAAACACTTGCAGTAGGAGTACGGCCAGATTGGGAGGTCAATACCCCGTTGTCGTTATATGCTTCGTAAACTCCGATAGCAATAGCGGGAGCATGACCGACAACTCCATTATCGGTATAGGTATGAGCATAATCCTTGAGTTTGTCTGCCGTGATTCCCATTGAAACAAACGCATCGGGAGAGGATGCCATATAGAGTTTACCAGTCGTAGGATTAGGAGTCTCGGTTGTAGGTGCATCCATTTCCGAATACCAATAGACAGGGGGGATAACCAGCATCACATTGTAAAGAGTAGGGTCGAAAGTGTATCCATCCATCGTCTGTTTAAGATTATTTGCATTTAGATAGTATGCAACCTCTCCTTTTTCCTTGCTAAGACGAGTCTCTCCAGCATCATCGGAATTGTCCCCGCTTGCCAGATTGATAGCAACATAGTAAGTATTGAACGGGCCTACATCTGTATCATAAGGAGTCCAGACAGACGGCAGAACGTTACCGAGACCAGTAGAGACAGGAGAACCGTCAGATGTGACAATCAGTTGATCTCCATCAACAGACATTATGATCGGATGCGATTCGGAATCTGCATTTGCCAGGGCAAACGTAGAACCCGTATTGGTAAGTGTGTTGGTCACTTCTTTATCCTCTGCCATGCCAGAGATGATAGGCATCATAACGACTCCTACCAGAATGACTGCGAGAAGGACGGAGACCACCACCCTTACAAGGTTATTCGTAGATAGACTATCTTCCATGATATCTGAAAAACACATTACAGTGATTATTTAAAATGATAATGTTTCTTAATATGATTTAATAAAATAATATAAGATTAGACCCCGTAGGGGTCTTAAAATGTTTCAATAGCTCTCGTAATCGTCTCCGTCCGACTTACGATTAAGGGACAGGAGAACCATTCCGATAAGCAACATTACGGGGATGACCAACATCAGAGGAAGATACTCGTCTGGGACAGACCATACCCTCTCCACTTCTCCATGTTCGATCTCAACGATGTTGAACGCATTGGCGGTCACAGTCCTCTGAATCTTAGCGGATATATCGGTATCCTCCAGAATCCTTCCCGACATGGGAAGACCGTCCCAGCGAATGAATTCGTAGGTTGCACCGTCTCCATCGGGAGTAGGGGTAGCAGTGATGGTGTTAGACCCGACTACGATGACATTGTTCTCCGAATAGATCAGAGTATTGTAAAGCACCATTACCCTTTCGGTGGTCAGAGTACCGAATCCGTCTGCGATTGAGAAATTGACCTCATAGTATCTGTCATCGTTATGATATACTGCGGAGATAGTCATTCCGTCAGAGACAGACCCTCCTCCTATGGGGACTCCATCCCAAATAAAGAAGGTGTAGTCGTATAACTCATCGGAAACAGTCATATCGGCAGTGATCTCGTAATTCCACAGATATAATGTGCCTGTGTCCCTGTCCTGTGATACCGAAGAGGGGATAGGCACTCTGAACACATGAGAAGTATATGCGTTACCTCCCTCATAGAAGTGTCCCTGGGGGGTGCTGACCGTCACATTGACAACCGTATTCGCAGTCCTCGTGAAATTGGCATAGATGGTCATATCGCCAGTGACGGTAGATGAAGAGACAGTCCAATTATCGAATGAGTAAGTCCAATCCACTTCTTGCGCGCCAGCTAAAGCAGTCACGGTAATGTCCCTTTCCCCGTCAATGGTAAGGACGTTCCCAGATACGGTTATGGAAGAACCGTATGAAGCACGATATCCGTTACTGGTGGAATAAGGATAGTCGATATCAAGAGTACCGTATCCGTCTGGAAGGGTTACGAATGTGATCTCATAGTATCTCACTCCGCTATAGAAATTGGCAGTCACAGTAATGTCGTGAGTAATAGTGCTTCCAGAGGGATTCCCAGGGGGGAACGTCCAATTGCCGAACCAATAGTTAGTGTCAATGGTAGCGGGAGTAGGTGTGGGAGTAACGATAGTGTTTCCGATATAGAGACCTAATCCGCTGACTGTCATAGTCGAACCATAGGGAACGGTAACTGAATTCTTATTGACTGTTCCGTAGGAAGGATTGTTCACATTGATTGTCACAGTATATTCTCTGACAGTCTGCTCGAAGTTGACAATGACGGACATATTTCCAGTGACAGTACCGCTACTCACGCTCCATCCGCTTAAAGAGTATTGATACTGATCTCCTACAACGGTAGGGGTGGGAGTAGCAGTAATCACTGTCGAACCGATAGTAAGCTTATCGCCAGAGACGGAATAAGCAGTCCCATAAGGTACGATTACCATATCTTTATCGACAGTACCGTAAGCAGTGTTACTGCTGGATATGGCAACAATGAGAGTATTATCCTCACGGTTGAAATTGGCAGTAACTGTAATATCACTGCTGATTGTGGTTGCAGTAGAAGTCACTCCAGTCCAATTTTTGAAAGAATAACGGTAATCTGTATCATCGGGAAGAGGAGTCGCAGTATAGGTCTGTAAAGCAGAGTTAGGGGGTTGGATTTTCACGGTAGCTCCTTCAGACCAGATCGTACTCCCCTGGGGAACAGTAACGGTGGTTGCATCAACACTTCCGTAACCGTCATCCGCAAATGTGACAGTATAATAGGTTACTCTGCAATCCCAATCTGCAATAGTCCCTGTCCCAGACGTAGTGACAGTAGGGAAATCCACATTAGTAACGGTTATTGCTCTTCCTCCACCTGTTGCATTTACGGAAACAGTTTTCACTCCTCCACTCAATCCGCTTGTAGAACTGGTAATGGGGACAGTAACCTCCAGGAGTGTTGTGCCATATTGTACTACTCTCACAGATATATTAGTAGAATCTGAACTATTCCAGTCCCAATATACCGTACCAGTCGTAAATGGAGCAGTCGATAGAGTATAGGAAGAATTATTGATATTAATCTGCGAATTCATTCCGCTAACAACAATCCTATACGACAATACCGATGTGGTAGTATCATCACTGGTAACGAATGTGACAACTCCAACACTCGAAGACCCACAAGTAATAGACCCTTCCAGATGAGACGCATTCTCCGTATATTCTGCTTCCGAATCATCGGACTGGGTAAGGAATATCGCAGTAGCCATAAGGACTGCGAGAAGAGATATTACAGGAATCAATTTGTTCATTGAATCTCACTCCATGTATAGCTGATATTGTTGATACCGCCATCGGTACGATCTACGATGACCGTAACTCCGTTGGTATTGGTTGCAGAGTTATTGACAGAGATTATCGTCTTATCGTAGGAGTATCCTACTCCTACTGCTTTATTGTCAGTATCATAGGGTACGGAAGAATCGTATGCTCTGAACGTTCCGTTGGAATCGGGGAGATAGACCCAATTGTAATATGCTCCATTCAACTGTCTATTTTCTGCGGTCAATGTGATAGACGATACTTCTTCATTGGCAGTACCGTTATACCAGATCAGTTTTCCTCCTGTAATGAAGAGTGCCGACTTATCGGTAAGCAACAGAACAGTATCTTTCGCCATTGAGACAGAACCTGTGTAAGACCCGCTAACGGTCTTCTGTTCCTCTCCCTCTCCGACAACATAACTGTAATTGCCGTTCACATTGACATTCGTTCCTTCGACAGAAAAGGTATAAGATGCTCCGAGAGGACTTCCCGAATCATAAGTCATCGGCATACCCAAACCAGGCCCGTTATTCTCATGGATAACGGTCTCTCCTGTGACTCCCCAGAAGACAGGGATGAAGATCGCAGTCACAAGGATAACTGCTATCAGCAGAAATACGATGTGATGAGATACTCCCTCTGGGGTAAAATCGTCTTCACTGAATGTATCCATACTTTCAGAACTCCTTTCGCATATTAAATTATAATGAATTATATAAAGAAGTTTTTAGAAGAGGTTTACCAGTGCCAACCACTGAATATACTGACTATGGCCTGTATCGCACCCAATATCGCTACCAATATCAGAGACTGGGGATAGATCAATGCCAAAGCCATAAGACTGGCATAGAGGGGCATGGTAACTAATAGCGAAGCTATTATGCCTTGCCATCCTTCGATATCGTAGTCCTCTGCGATTCTGAATGTGAGTAGCTTGATGAGAGTGTCGAAGACATTGTTGGGATTGAAGTCGTAACTCGCATCGTTAAGACTTGTGGTTACTATCGCATCCGAAGAAACGATGACAGACCAGTATCCACTGTTATAACAATCCTCTGGAGACATACCAGAAGCGATACGGATAGGGTCTAAACGAATGGTCAGATGCATGGAGATATTATTGAACACAAGGTCGAATGTAGAGGAATAGGTAGATGAATTGAATTCTCTGACAATATCCGATGCAGTAAGATAGGACAGACCCGTATCATTTCCCGATATAGTGAGCTGACCCGCAATACCAGATAATGAAGAGTACCTATACCAGATTAGGGACAAACTCGTACTATTCGGTTCGACTTCTGTATCTATTCCCCCGATATAGGTGTGATACGGTCTCAATGGCTGGAATGCGTATCTGTAGCCAGTGTACTCATAATAGTACCCTTGATCGGTAGTAGTCTTACCTCCAGGGGTAAAGAATACAGTAGAGATATGCTCATTATCCATTGCAACCGCAGTATATACACTTGCATTTGTAAAATCCCAATGTCCTGGAGTGGACTCTGTAACACTTATCCACTCTGCGGGGGTATGAGTCTTGTCTTTTGTATCCACATGGGTGTAATAATACAGATGATCTGACTCGTTATACACTACACTATATGCAAAATTTACGTCTGGATGTGCAGAAGCTGGGTAATAATATTGTCTCGGAGAATAATTTGTAGCTCTTGCGCCATATATCCACCCATCATCCGTATATCCGTAATTAGAACCCTTGAACGGTTCATAGATACCAGTCAATGCCCACGTTTCAGTTGTCGCAGTAACAGTACGGCCTGTGGCCAGATAATATTCATCTTCTAATTGCTGGATTTGATCGGCATACCGCATATCTTCTCCATTATCTACCTGTGGAACAAATAAGGAAAAGAATAGCGGAACTAAGAACATCAGCAGTAAGGCGAATATAATTACCTTGACTACGAATCCAGTATCAGTCGTTCCGCTATCCATTATCATACGATCTTGTCCTTATATGTGGATGCCAGGCCAGCAACCGCTACGATGATTAACAGTATTGCCATCGAATCGGGGAGAATCTTCAATGCAGAAAATATCAATGTGATAGGTAGCATCATTACGAAAGATAGCATGATATGTTCAGTACCGAATATTGCGAAGATGACCATCATCACTACTGCGAAGATGACCATTCCCGCAATACCTACATCCCCCCCGAAGAACGCATCAGCGATAATTCCTTGCAATTGGGTAAGGTTAATCATACTGCCACCAACACTAATGGTAGGACTACCGAACATATTAAAATTACTATGTCCTCCCAATCCATCGTATCTCTGAATCTCATCATCATTAGCACGGATAAGAATATAACACAACCCGCAAATAGGAGCAGAGTAGTGTTCATATCTATATCCCATCCAGGTTTCCATACATCCTCTGTTCCTCTATAAGTATGAATTTCAGAGGTAGTGGAAGAGAAATACCATGTACCCTTCATTGACAGGTTATATGTGTTGATCTCGCCTAAATCTACAGAATTTGTTCCATTGTACTGACGAAGATAGACATGACCCATATAATAGTCGATTGCCAACCCATTCAATGTAAAGAATATATCACGGGTTTTAGTAACTGCGGGGACATAATCTTCATCTCCTGGTTCTCCTTTTGCGGGAGTAATTATTTCCGTAGTGGTAATGGTAATACCATTATTGGTAAGATTGTAATCTTCTCCATTGATTTTAATAGAGTCTCCATATCTTACAAACCCTTGTAATAATACTCTCAATTTTTCGTTTCCATTGGATAGATACTCTCCGAAATAATCAGACAGATTCAGATTGATATTACTCCACATAATCTGATTAGGGTCTGTTAAAACAGATGTTGAATCAATAAAAGCTTGCATAGACCCTATCGGGATAAACTGCAATCTATACATGAGAGGAACATCTGAACCGAAAGGTATCGTATATGTAACGCTACCCAGAGTATAATTCAAAACGGGAGTGTCGGGATCGGTCAATTCGTTCAATATACCCTGTACGGTAATTGCATTCGAAGTAGAAGAGAGGGTTATCCTTAATCCAATGTATGAACCAATCAATACATTGTTCACATAATACTTCCCTCCATTCATACTTATTGTGAGTATATCAGATAGATAATCGGTAGAATCCTCTCCATCTCCTATCTTAATCTGACCTGTACCTTTTACAAGGATGGATATTTCAGAATTGATAAGACTCTCGTTCTGATCGAAATTGCTCCATACCATATCTGTAGTGATCTCCACATATTTTGTCGGGTCTGCATAAGTAGGCAGTGATACAGAATAGGTAGTCATAGAGTAATCAAAAGACCCTGTACTTCCACTATACGCTAATATTTGAGAGGAAGGATAAGACCATAAGTAATTATTTGAACCATCATAAGCAACCCATCTCTGCGTAGAGAAATTGTATTGCATATAATCTACGTTTGTAGATATAGTTCCTGTCAGATTGATGTAATTGTCTTTATATGTTGCATCAGACCCTTGCCAATACGAATCAAACGAATAGGTCATATTATAATTCACTAAAAAATCAACCGATTCATTAAAAGATAGTCTGTAATAAGTATTCGGCAGTTCTGTAGGAGCAGTTATAATCGTAGAGAGTGGAGTAAAATTCATTTGTTTACCATTGTCATACGATACGGCCACGGCATCATTTACCTTAATAAACGTTCTTTGCCAATAATATACATCAGTACCAGCGGGTTGGGCGATGCTATAATACTGCTGACCATATCCTCCGACAACAGGCCCGACTACATTTGTAGTATTATTCTGTACCAATGACAGATGATCTCCTGTATTCGGATTCCATACTACATTTGCCCAATTAGTCTTAAATCCAGTAAGTCCCGCTCCGTAAGCATTCCAAGAATCTCTCACTAATGTTCCTTTTTCTGTTACATTGTATGTTCCCGAATTGGTAACTGTGTTAATGACTTCTCCTGTCAGAACATACTGATTCGTACTACCAGGAGGAATTTTTTGAACACCTCCGTTTGGAGTCCACCCAGTTACATTGTAGATCGAATTATACACTTCTGATTCTTTCGCTCTTTCCGAGTTGGCAGAGATAAAAGCATCCATATTCCCAATAGGATTGTATTCGGTCTTATCCACATTTTGTTTTTCAAAATTGGCGAAGAACCCGATACCTCCTGTGATTATCATTGCGATAATGAGAACCACTACTGCTTTTTGGCCTTGCATACTCTCAAAATAGTAATGGATTTATAAAAAAGGTTGTAGAAAAAAAAGGTTGGGGGGTTATACCTCCCCCCGTAGGTTATTCGGAATCAGTTCTTCTTAGAGATGAACAGATAGACGATCATCATCAGCACTGCAAGGACAAGGAAGACAGGCAGAATCTGAACGATGGTTGCCAGAGTTGCCATTCCAGGGTCAGCAGTGTTGATGGGATAGGTCACTGCGGGAACATATCCATCAGTACCAGGAGTACCCTGGGCGGGGGTGTTCTTTCCGACCATTCCGTTGATAATCGGGATGGCCACGGCCGCGACCACGATAGTGGCAATAACAACGGAAATGATATTGCCAGTGAAGTCTTCGTACTTAGCCATTGTCAGCACCTTCAGTTCTGATCTTTCTTGCCCCTCTTAGTGATGAACATATAGACGATCATCATAAGGACGGCAAGAACGAGGAAGACGGGAAGGATATCGAGGATGGTCTTGGTAGTTCCAGTTGCATCTGCGGAAACAGAAGTGATGACAGGAACGGCCACGGCCGCGACCACGATGACGGCCACAACAACGGAAACGATATCAGAAGTGAAATTGTCGTACTCTTTTGCCATAATAATTACCTCTCTTGTATTTTTTCAGATCAACGTTTGCCCTCATTGAAGCGGTCTCCACTATCAGAATCAGAAGTATAACTCTTGATGACTCCGATAATGATTCCGATGATGGTCATTATAATTACGACTGAAATCAATGTAGTATAAGTCGCATCGACTCCAATGGCTTTCAAATTGTCAATCTGCTTAATGACAACAGGGATAAAAGCACTCGCAATCAATACCACGGCAATTAGGGCCGTGAGTATCGAGTTAATGGTTTTATCCATCATGTCTGCCATAGTTGAATAATGGAAATAATATGTATTTAAGAGTATTTTTTAAAAAGTTTGACAAAATATTATATGATTTTACAATGAATTATAATATCTTATCTGCTCCTCGTTGAATCCCTATTCTGCGAAATAGACTTCTTCGGGAGTCTTACGGCTATGGAATCCCCCTAAAGCTTGTGCATAACTCAATCCCAATGCGATAGAGATGTAAGCATAGTCGTATGGAATCGAATTGTCCGTCCATCTCTTATCCTGTTGGAATTTGTAAGCCACTTCTTCATCAAGATTCATACCAATCCTCTCTCTTTCAGCTCCCGATCTACTGCTTCCTTAGAGGTAACTACAATCCAGATACCTCCAGCTTTTTCGATCTCTGCTCCTCTGACCTTCTGCAACTCCGACAGTTTCCCCGTAGGGGTCTTGGCTTCGATACCGACATATCTCCCTTTTACACAGGCCACTATATCGGGGTCTCCAGGTTTGGAATAAGAGCCACCCTGGACGATAGACCAGAATGCTCCTATTCCAGAGAGATATTCCTTGATATCCTTTTTAATCAACTGTTCCTGGGTACTCGTCCTTCCCATCCTCCCTCACAGTGGGTTCGGTAGGTTCGGTAGCGGGTATGAAGACTGGCTTTTCATAAGCAGTCGGTTTAACGGGGACTGTTGCATAGGCGATACCCAGCTCCATAATGTCTCCCCACTCCACAGGCCAGAAGTGGGGAATGGTCACATAGACTGCGGTCTTAGAACCAGCTTTAACATTACAGGTCTCATGCCATAGTTTGCCGTCAATCTTGGCTTCGATATGAACCAATTCTCCCCTGGAGAATCCCCACGCTTTCGGAAGCCACACTATCTTGGATGCTGGGCCGAATTTCTTCACAATGAAAGATCTTAGATACATTCTTCACTCCTTGTCGGTTTCCACTACATACTGGGGGATACACTCCTCGCTTGCCGAGATGATCTCATAGTCGGATTCGGAGACAGGTTCGAAGTGGTAGATGTTGCGATAGACCCTCTCCTGTCCGTCATTGCCCTTGTAGGGTTTGCTCAACTTGACAGTGGCCTTGACCAGTCCGTGAAGAACGGTAGGGGGAGACAGAATCCCTTTTCCGCTATTCGGGCCAGCCAGTGCGTGCTTCATACTGTTAAGAGTTCCGTAGGTGTTCTCGTTGATTATTCCGTTCTTGGAAAGGAAGAAGGATATGGTACTCCTCTCGTCCTTAGTCATACTGCGGAAAGTGAATGTGAACCTCTGATAAACATCATCGGGAAGATAGGATGCTTCCTCGATATAGAGGATATGATCTCCCTCCGACAGTTCGGGAAGTGCCTTGACTTCCAGGTTATCCAGTTCCCACTCAATGATTTTCAGTTGCATTTTTTGTCCTCCTTGTAGTTAATTGTGTTCACAGTGGTTTTGGTAAGATAGTTTGCGTAATCAAATCCCTCAACATCCGCTTTTGCGAAGTCGAAGGACTTCCTCTCTGACTGTCTGATACTCACAGGGCCGTCCTTGACGATTCCCCATTGAACCATAACAGTCTTGATTCTCTCTTTCAGTTCGTCTTCCTTCTTGACGTTCTCCTTATTGGCATCCTCATACTGCTTATTCGCAGTACGAATCACTCCATATTCCTCGATGAGATTATGCAGATCATCCATCGTTCCAGACGTATCTTTCAGATACGTTAGGATAGTCTGGTCAATCGGAGAATCGGTAGCAGTAGTGCTTATCCCTTTCGCTACGGTCTCCTTGTAGATCGCCCTTGCCCTCTCTATGTACTCGTTCTCCTTCTCCCTGTCAATCGGCACTTCGAAGAGGAAGCAGTTGTTAGGATTGGCTATCCAGGAATTAGGATTGTTGTAATGCTCCGTTCCCACCAGTCCCAATAGGAAATAGACCCTATCCTGTTTGGTTATGAAGTGGTTGTAGAGCATCGTCTGAAGGAGATAGTGCTGGGGCGGGCCGTTGAGCCATGCCGTAGCATCCCTGGCGGTCTTGACCTCCAGAATGTAATCCTTTCCGTCCTTAGATACGATTCCGTCCACATGGCCAGCGAATACATCATCCTCGAAGTCGGATACCCAGTCCTTATGATGACCTTCCCTTTTGGCAAATATCTCCTCTGCCTTGAAGATAGTACCGATATCACTGTGTTTTGCGATAGCGTAATCAATGATACGGTCTTCCAGCAGTTTACCTGTCTTGACGGCTGGTTCGTTACCGATATCCTCATCCCAAGCTCCGATCAACCTTGAAGTGATACTGAAGGGAGTAGCGTAGGGGGACATTCCCAGCAGTCCACCCAGGAACGTACCAGTTACCTTGTAATGAACTCCTTCGGTCTTGACAACTCCGTTGTCAATTTCGTAGGGAATGTGGGTAGCAACCCAGTTACGGCTCACATTCCCACTTCCTTAGTACCGATATTCTTTTTGAGAACACGGATATGGCCTATGAGATCGCAGACTCCGTTTGAATCCGTTACCGAATCAGCCATCTTCTTGACCTCTTCGAATTGGGACTCTATGATCTTACCCTCTTCCAGCCATTTGGTCGCAGTATCAACGGAATTGGCTACTGCTTTTTTCTCTGCTAATGTCAGCGAAGAGACCGTAGAACCGTCCTTAGACGGCATCGGTTTGACAGGGGCAGGTACGACTACCTCTTTCGGCTTTTCTTCGGTCTTAGGGGTGCTTCCGACTTCGGGAACGGACTTTTTGACCAGTTCCGAGATAACACTTCCGTCCACATCATCAACCATATCATCGGTACGGTCACAAATCTGGAATTTCATCGTCATATAGGTGTTATATGCGAATGAGACCGCAGTCTTAGGGCCGTGCAGATCATCGGCTGGTGCGAATCCAGGGACGATGCAGATATCCTTAGAACCGTCCTCCGTATCTGTCAGAATGAATTTCACATCCATTACCACCGTTGAAGAATACTGCTTCGCAGACAGTTCTGGATGGATGCTGACATTGGAGACCTCAACGGACAGATCGACTTTATGTTCAGCGAACAGGGGTGCGAATGTCCTCTTGATTTTCTCTCCAGATACGAAGGGAATCATCTTCCCTCCTTTCGGGAAGGTCTTATCCGTACTCCAATCGGATTTAAGACAGACCTCCCTCATCTCTTGGATTTTTTCATATATAGGCATTGTAGGTTTCTCCTATGTTTTAGTATAGGTTAGTATAGTATTTAATCATTAGGGTATATCATATTATCAGCAATGGCCTTTTGTTTTGCCCACTGATCTAACATCTCTCTGGTAACATCGACTCCGTTTCTGACAGTCTCCATTGCCCTCTGTTCGATTGTTCCCTTAGTCGATATCCAGTAGTAAACACACTTCTGATTCTGACCTTTACGCATGATACGGGCCTTCGCCTGTTCCAGCAGTAAACTGCTCATTGTCGGTTCGTAGAATACCATCGTATGACTCGAAAAGAGATCGATTCCGACTCCTCCCGACTGATACTGACAGATCAGATACTTGGCATCTCCGTACTGGAAGTCCCTCCAGGTATCCCTTGTGGAACGTCCGTCATAGACTACCGTCTCCCCATGCTTTTTACAAATCTGCTCGCATTGGTCTATGGAATGACGGAAGTTGCAGAATACAACCACTTTATCGTCCGTGGACGATAAGATGTTGTCTAAGGCATCCCCTTTTTGAGTAGGGTACTCTCTGGGTTCGTTCTCCATTGTGACTAAGAATCCGCTTACGATCTCCAGCAGTTTGAGATATCTCGCTCCTCCTGTCTTCAATTCCAACTGATAGTCTTGGACTCTTCCAGCCAGAACATCCCTGTAAGCAGTGATTGTCTCCGATTCCATCCCTACCTCGATGGGAATGTCTATGCTATCGGGCATATCGTAGCAGTCGTTCAACCTGGCTACGATAGCGTAGTTCCTCATCAGTTCACGGCATTTTTCCACATCATACCGATTGGGTTTGTTGAAGAAGTCATAACCTTTCACTAATTCCGAACAGAAGTCCTTGTAAGAGTCCCAAATGTCGGGGTCTAAGAATTTGAGCTGGCCATAGAGTTTCTTGAAGTCCTCTCCCCCTCCTCCTCCAGAGACAGGAGTTCCCGATAGGATATACCTTCTTTCGGTCAGATAGGCCATTTGCAGAGCAATCTTGGTCTGTGTGGAGTCGTGCGCTCCCAGTCCCTGTGATTCATCAATGATGATCGCTCCCCATTGATGGAGTATGTCTGGACGGATTTTCAGTACCTTCTTCTTCGTTACCGTACCGTCTCTGTGCTTGATCTGGGTTTCCACCCTCTGATACGTCCTCTGATATGAACGGATGGTAACGAGCTTGTGCATCTGTCTTACTCCGTAGGGAGTATAACCTTCGAACATGAGCATCTTATCAATCGCTCCGTCCCAGGTTGAGACCAATGATGCTGGGCAGATTACCAATGCGTTTTCGATCTCCTTGTTCTTGAATGCATTGTAAAGCCAATCCAATACGCACATTGTTTTTCCAGTTCCAGCTTCGTAGAAAATCCCCAGTTGATAGGAGGATTCCATCATATCGCTGGCATACTGCTGGTGTTTCGCCAATTTGAAGAGTTTGTTCTTACTCGCAGACATACTTAGTCCTCGTTGTCTTTTTTCCGTCTGGTGTGACGAAATAGGAGGTTTTGGTTTTGAGATTGTATTCGTTACGGATTTTCTCGACAAAACGCTTCCTCGACATTGGTTGGGATAGCGTAGCTCTTGAATATTCCACATACGCTGAATACAACTCCGTTGTATAGCAGTATTCGGGGTCATTGCAGATCGCTTTCGCAACATCGGTCTGTTCTGTGCATCCCAATACGGTCTGTACGAAGTCCATCATAGAGGACTGCGACATATACTGGGCCTGTTCCTCCTTCATCTCCGCACTGATTGAGAATTGTTTGCCGTTGTCAACGAATATCCGATAGGCATTCAGACTCTGATTGATTATGTAAGACCTCGAATCTGGGGTAATGAGCTGGTCATAGATCATTGCCTTTTTGTCCTGTTGTTGCCTACAGGGAATGACGTATAACCTACGATAGAGACCCGAAGAATCGTCTCCGAAGTCGGGGATTGAGTTTGTGCAAAAGAGCAGTTTGGCCGTATTCCACATCGGATAGGGCATACCGTATTTCTTCTGAACGGTCAGTCTCTGACCGTCTGACAGTTTCTTGATGGTTGCTCCGCTTACATTGGTTCTTCTGGATGAAGTATCGTCCGTCTCTCCGCAAATGTTGAGTTTCTTCCCTTCCAATTCTGCGATAGTGAATGTTGCAGTGAGTTGTTCGATTCCCAATTCCGCTACGTTATCCCAACCCAATATCTCTGCGATCATATTTGCTATCGCACTCTTACCTGTGTTTCCAGGCCCATAGAGATTGAATATCGCTGGGGGATACATTGTCGGTTCGAAGAGGATGTATGCTATCATCTCATAAAGTGCATCCAATGTCTCCTGGTTGGGGAGGATGTTCCTTAGAACATCCCTTGCTGGTGCTGAACGGACATACGGATTGAACCTTGCGTGAATGTAGGAGGTCAGAAATACCCAAGAAGTGAACGGAAGCAGAGTATCCGTCTCTGGATTGTAGATTCCGTTCTCGAATGCGATAAGAGGAAGGGTATCGGTAACGTAGTCCTCTGCTCCATCGAAGTGACCGAAAAGACCGTATCTCGGAGGTAGCAGATTCTTCGATGCTTCCATTACCACTTTCACATCATGGGGAGTAGCGACATACGTTCCTGGCTGAACATCCACCGAATTGTAGATCATACGGACTACTTGGTTCACATCGTAGGCAGAATAGACTCTCCCATCGAATCTACGGCATACTCCCTTATCATCGAAGATTATCCCGCAGTCCCTTAGATAATCAAGGACGGAGGACGGATTGAATTTCAGTCCTCCTCTGGTCGTTACCTGTACGATAGGATAGTTGGTAGGGTCAATCACAGACAATTGCACAGGAGAATAGTCGTGTATCGGCTTTTGGGCAGACAGACCTCTCGCTGATAATTCCGATTCGAAGTAGGCATCATCGAAATTCATAGGTTAGATAAGATAATATCTGATATATATACCTAACATTCTATCATAATTCTCCAATCGAAATACCGCATTAGTGAATAGAAAATGATAACTTTTTCAAAAAGTTGCAAAAAAGACCTCAAAATCCCTCAAAAATCGCCACTTAACGGCTCTTAACTCCTTGAATCTTTAACCATTTATTTATTTACTCATGTACTTGTGTATATATGTGTAATAAGAAGATATGAAGGGATTGTGCGCGCGCACGCACGCATACGTGAGAAAAATGGATAAATAAATAAATGGTTAAAGATTCTGAAAAAAATGCGAATTTTTGGCTAAAGCCAAAGCTAACGCTGAACGGTTTTTTGACCGTTTTTCATCGGTTTTTGCCGTTTTCGGATGGTAATCTTGGGTTTCCGTCAATTTTCCGCATCTTTTAGGTTAAAGATTTTGGATATTGCCGTAAGGCAGATCGTATCTACGGTTTGGTAGCACGGTTACGGTACGACCCTGTTTATATTACGGCAATGATATTGCTACGGGAATTATTTAAGAGTTTCATTCCCAGTCGAACCACTTCTTAGGAATAATGGTCTTTTTCAGACGGTCTTCTGCGAATTTCACTTGTTTTTCGGAGAGTTCCGACCCTATACATGACACTCCTCCCCTCTTTTTGACCGCTACGGCAGTAGTCCCTGTTCCCATGAACGGATCATAGACGGTCTCTCCGTCTCTGACATAGAGGTTCAGTAACTGTGAGATGAATTTGGTACTGAAGGTGGCCTTGTTGAGATCGTTACATCCGTCATTGTTGGGTGCAGAGATTATATTCGGTAGAGAACCGTAATAGAGCTGACCGTTCTCTCCGATCTCCCCTTTCCTGTTGGTAGTGAATGTGTCCTTCTCTGTCTTCCTACAGAAGACCCAGACGAATTCCCATATCCTCGACAACTGTCTGGGACTGGTATTAATCGGAGTGCAGTTATCCTTCTTCCAGATGATAGTATCCGCTAACGTCCATTGGGTGTTATTGCAGATATCCATTACCAACCTATACGGCAATTCGGTATCGTACTGACTGTAACTGAAATTGTAGATCACTCTTCCGTTGGGTCTCACGATACGGTCAAAATCATTGAACATCTTGACAGTGCTGGCACAATACTCTTCGGTAGTCTAATCATCTGTGTAGTCATCATAGAGATTGTAGTCGCTCCTGTGACTGATATTGTACGGAGGGGATGTGATAACGCAATCTACCGCATCCTCTCCGATACGCTTCATTGTATCGAAGCAGTTCTCATTGTAAATCTCAATCATCCTTATTCTCCTGGGCATCGTTGGATACTGAATATTCATAGGAGATATTGTGGGATTCACAGAATGCCTGGATGATCTTACGATTGTCGATATAATCTCCAGTCTTCTTATACTTCCCCCAGAGAATTTTCCCATCTGCTTCGATCAGAAATTCCCTGGAGCAGTATCTACCGTGATTACGGAGTTCATCGTGAATCTTGAATTGCTGGCACTTATTGAAGAGGATAACAGGATTCTTCTCATAAGGCCAAGCTTGATAACCGAATTGCCAACCCTTCCCTGGGTCATTCATCAATACAACCTGTGCATTGCATCCAGTATTGTTAATGCGGAGAGTGACCCTCTCGTTACCGATAAGTTCAATCTCTGGATGATCGAAATAGCAGTCTTTCATCTCATCGTCCTCTCTATGTTCTCAATCATTCTCTTGGCTATGTCGTTATATTCCTTCTCTTTACCGAAGGTACGGTTCATTACGGAAGCGTAATGCAACTGTGAATACATTTGAGTCCAGCACTCACTCCCCAGAACGGTATCCTTCATCAATGCGCTTACATAGATCGGGAACAGTTCTCCTGGAACGACCTCCATAATCTTTACGAGACTGTTGTTGTATTCGTAGGTCAGTCCCACCAAATCTGGTAGGGTGCGTTGCACTTCTGGATTGAGATCGCAGTAAAGCGAATGTTCAGCCAGTTTGTCCTTATCGTCATATTCTTTTGCACAGTACGGGCATTGCATAGTCCGTCCTCCTTTCAGTATGATTTAGTATTATACCGTATTATATAATCTTATTCAATCGTCTGTCTTCCCAATGTAGTCTTCCTAATCATCGTACTCTTTCCACTTATCGTCTCCGACAAGCCATAGACTGTTGCAGACCCTTCTCCTATACTCTTTCTCATCGAGACCGTCAAGACGGCAGTAACCGTCTATGCGATTGATGTTCTTACGGGTGCAGTAGTGTGTCAGAACACAATTCTCGCAGTCTCCCATATCCCAATACCTCTTTTACCGTTTTAATGGGTTTTAGAGGGGATTCTCCCCTCTTATTCAGACTAACTGAATGATGATCTTCCCCTTCTCTCCCGACTGTCTCATAAGAGAGATGAATTGCTCATTGTCGCAGATAAGGTCTATTGTGACCTTGTGCATATTCTTCGGCTTTCCGTTCTCGTCCTCGGTCTGAATGTATTCGTCACTTGTGTAACGTCCTCCGAAGACGAATCTGGTATTGCTCTCGTCCAGAATAGTGTAGTCCTCGTTGCTGACAATCTTAGCTCCTTCGAAGTTGATCTCTTTTGCCATATTCTTCATCTCCTTTCATAGTTGAGAGGGGATTGCTCCCCTCTTAATGTGTTTAGGCCACTACCCTGATCTTCTGTCTGGGTGCATCCAACTGCTCTTCGTACTTGGACTTGGCCTTCTCTCCCCTGGTAATAAGGTCATCTGCCTTTTGAGTCAGCATCTGCTGAATCTTGTCGGAGATGTTGAGATTCATCTTGACAGTGTGTGCGCCACCAACGTGGTAGGTAACGTATGCAGTGCTGGCATTGTATAAGTCCCACATACTGCCCTTGCTCTCTCCGATTTCGGGGTTCAGCTCCTTCCTGTGAGTAAGGATGTTCTCAATCTGACCAGCGTTGAGTCCGATTCCCCAGAGAACGGATGCCTGTTCGTCCAGATCAAGAGGGGTCTCCCTAATGTAGTGGACTCTGTTCTTCAGTGCATCCACCTTGTCAACGAATCCCCTAAGAATCTTTCCAAGCTCTTCTGCCACATTCTCCTCGGACTTGAAGTGCATAATGGAGACCTTTCCCATCACTTCTCCCCAGGCCATGTAGTTCTGACAGACTGCTCTGATTCCGTAGATTTCGCCACCGAATCTGGAGTCTCCGTTGTGGGAGTTGAAGAACCTCATACCCAGCATAACTGGGTCTTCGAATCCGTTCTCGACTCCCAGGTTGATATGCACATCGGGGTTTGCGAATGTGCCGTATCCGTTGAACCTTCCCTTGTCCTCATCGAAGTGGCCGAACATATTAAGGGAGGTATCGTGAACCGCATCTGCCATTGCTTCGATAATGACCGAATGCTGAATGGGTTCGTAGCGATCAGAGTGGATTGCGTAGGGAGTGTGGCTCTCGTCTCCGACTACTGCCCACTTTCCGTCAATGGGTGCGAAGTTACCGTCCTCGGTAGCGTAGTAGCACTGCCTTGCAGTGACGGTCTCTGGGGACAATGCCCTAAGTTCCTTCTCGTTTGTGAAGTTGATGTTCCTAAACTGGTTTGCCCAGGTGTTCCTCGGACGGGTAATCAGATTCTTCTTTCCAACAGTCGCTGGGGTGTAAGCGTTGTTGAAGTCATATTCGATTCCAGCCAGGTTAAGCATCTGCTCTCTGTCGATTCCATACATTTTTGGCAACTCCTTTTAGTTGTATGATATAGTATAGTATGGTAGTATATAATATGTTGCATTAGAATTGCTATAATTCTAATTATAGAATGATGAAAAAATGCTATTTTTCCAGAAAATTGACAAAAATCAAGTGGTTTTGGAAGGGATTTCAGCGTTTTTGGATAAGGATTGTTACGAAACACTCTTTATTGTGGAGACGGGGAGAGAATAGATCGTACTGATTGTCTTTCCCATGTTTTGCGAGTCCAATCAGTTTGAATTGATTAGGATTATGCTTGAACAAGAATGTGGTGGGGACTCCCATTATGCCGTCATAATCCCTGGGAATCTCGGATAGTTTGGGTATCTTCAGCACATTCTGACCATCGTATTTATCGTAATACGATAAATCCCTCTCAATCAACGGAAGGAAGGGTTTCTCGATAGTCTGTAAGTTCGTCATCCAACAGATGTAACCTAATGATTTATTCTCTCCAGACGGTGTTGAGAATACATAATTACGGTTCTTGATCTCGCATCCGAATCTCGCTTTACCCTCGATGATGTCAGCAGAGATATTGGCTGACAGACAGGTATTCATATTCGCCAATACCAGATACTGCTTACCGTATTCCTTGACCAGATCGTACCATTCCCTGTATAATGAGAAGGGAGGATTGGTAATTACAACATCCGATTCTTTTAACAAATCTCTGCAAAACTCTGATTGGAATCTTCCATCGGATATAGTCTGAACATTGGCAGATATCCATTCGGTCAGCTCGTCCTCCGACTCTGGAACGGAAGTGAGATCAATCAACAAACCTCTCTTTCTCTCTCTCTCTCATTAAGCCAGTAGCTATCAGTCTTTTCAATCCGATAAGACGGAAGTTACGGACAAAATATCTGACGAAAGTGGATTGAAGAGGGTTATCGCAATTGCAGTAAACTGTCTTTCCTTTCAATTGCGAATGATAGTGTTTCACTTCCGATTCAACGTCTTCATAGAGGGTATAGAATTCGTCATTGTCTGTTGCCGATTTACATCTGTTGAGTGCTTTATTGCTCATCCTTTTTTGACTCCTCTCTCTCTTTTTTCAATTCTTTCAAAAACTTCTTCCTTTTTTCTTTCGGCATTTTTAACATCAATCCACCTATACAGATCAGTGCGACAAGAGGTAGCATCCCAGCGATTGATTTATGCTCTGGAGGGAGGTTCTTCATCCATTCTGGTTCTTCATACGGTTCTTCCTTAGTCGGTTTATAGTCTTTAGCACCCTTTAGGAATTTGGCCTTACCTACATCCATGCACTTGTGGATACATTTATTGCATAGGCAGTAGCATTTCCCTTTCCATTCGGTCAGTTCTCCTTCCGATTCCCTTTCATAAGAATCATACTGGATAAACACATCCTTTTTACATACCGAACACTTGAAATTGCCGTATCCGTCCCATTCTCCTTCATCATAATGCAATGTGTAGCTCATAACGATCTCCTCAATAATCCATTAGGTATAATCCGCAGAATATCCCCGATACGGATAGTAACGCAGTTACTACCAATGTACCTGTAATATCTATCGGCATTGAGTTTCCGATGAACATCCAGATGAAGCACAGTGTCAGAAAAACCATCCCGATACTCATACCTAATCTGTAGAACAGATTAGCGATCTTCTTCTTTTCTTCACTCAATACATCTTCCCCTGTCTGCTTTTCAGATAGTCCTCCCATTCCACCTTGAAGAATAAGGCGGGTTGAGTCCATCTCCGAAGGGTCTTGACCAATCCACCGAATTGATGATCTCTATTCAACTGGATATAAGCCAAGACTCCGTTCTCTCTCAATATCTTACATCTCTCCAATGCGTTATCGAATTGGGTATCATCATGAACATAGACATAACACATCAGATTACTACGCACATTGATTCCCGATTCTTTCATTAGGTTTATCCCTCTGACCACGGCATCTTTAACTCCTATTGTGTCGAATGCTATCCTCCACTTCTTGAACATTTTGAGTTGGTGTAGTCTGTCCGTAATTTCCTTATCCATTAGTCTTACATCCAATCCTTGATTGAATGATACACTTAACTTATTCTCTATTAACCAATCCGTAACTTCCATGAACCATTGCTTATCAGCGAGAATATTGTTATCCAGAAGCATAACCTTCTTATGATCTGGATTGTGGAATTCCCTGGGATGTTGGACGATTCTGAATTTTCCCTCTTTTTTGGGGACTACACAAAAATAGCAGTTCCTTACACAACCTCTGGTTGTGAATCCCAGATCGTAATCGCAATCTGGATAAAGAGAGTAGTCGGGCATCATCTTATCAACGTATTCTGGAAGAGTCTTATGCAGATCGTAACCTCCTCCCCCTCTCTCGACTATCGCATTGGGATAAAGCAGTTCTATTCCATCCGTCTTATGGCAGTTCTTGTCGAAGACGATACTGGCATAAATCTCGTCTGGGTTCTCTACATTGAATCCGACTTCATAACCCAGAGATTTCTTCCAGGTTGAGATTTTCATTAATGCGAGATTCGGTATTGTCGAATCAACATCTATCAGTTGGCATCTTTTGGTCATTGTTGGTCTCCGATATGTTGGTTGTTATTACAGATATATAGTATCATATAATATATTATTTGGGGTCAATCCTCCCATTTAGGATTCAGCACCTTTTCTCCCCAATCTTTTACTTCGTCCTCGTTTTCAAATGCCATGTAGAGTTTTCCATCGAAGTGACAGTATAACCTATTCTTTTTAAGCGCATATTCCCTTTTGTATAGGACATTGTAGCAATTCGGACAGATCAGTTCGACTATACAGAATCTGATACTCTTGAACCACTTCCTACGATGTTCGAGAGAATATACGGACTCCATCTCCACTAATCCGCAGTTCTCACAGGTTGCTTTCATTGTTGCTCCTTCTTGTGGACTAAGATACATCTGATAACTTTACATTTTCCGCAATAGACATACCATCTTTCCTCTTCGGGGACGAAGGTCTGTCTAAGCGATCTCCCGCACATGGGACATAAAACGTAAAGCGCAGTCTCATAGTCTCTTTTGATTAGGTCAGCGTAGTGTAGCATTGTCATTCCTCATATTGTTCTAATGTTTTCTGAAGGTGTTTATCCTCGATATGCTGGATTGGTTGTTCTGGAGGGATTTCTGCATTGGTTATCCCCTCTTTTTTCATCCAATATACCCAGTCTATGAATGCGTTTACGAAAGGTTCAGCGTTGGTATCACAGGCCCAGCCAGCGAATCCTACGAATCCGTCACTGTTGAACGTGATTCCCTCTCTGTTCTTGAAGTAACTCCCATCTACCGTAATCTCTACCCAGATCAGTCTTCCGTTCTCCGAGTAGGAGTCGTAGTATATCGAACCATGCCTTTTAGTGTTATAATGCAACCACATCTTGAATTCTGGGACTTCCTTTACCCTATGATTATCCAGATTCGCATTGATTCTTCTTATGAGTTCCAACAGATTGTCCTCGGTCAGTACGGAGTAATCGTATCCCGATTCATCCCATACCTTACGAGCTATGCTCCTGGGATTGACATAATCCATCAGAACCACTTCCCCTCATTGACTGCATTGAGACGGTTGTTAATCAGAGAGATGTATTTCTCTTCGATCTCATAACCGATATAATCCATGTGGTTGATAGAGATCATTCTTTCGCCAGCTTGATGTATTTGACCATATTGATGTTTACCAGGTATTCTTCATTGTGAGAGGTCTTCTCGAAGTAGAACCAGGTATCGTAGATCGTAGAGGGGTATTCTTCAGAGCTATACAGGGTCAGAATTTCGTCATCCGACAATGCAATGATGAATTTATTCAGTTTTTTCTTGTTTTTCTTGTCTTTTTTACTGATTTTTGACATTCGGTTTCCTCTTGAATTCTTTCGGCCATATTGACTACGTTCAGTTCTTCTCTCCTATCCATAAGGATTAATGCTTTTTTCATTTGGAATTCTTCAGAGGAATTCCAATCCGCAAACGGCTTCTGCGTTATCCTATCCATAGCCAGGTAGAATCTGTCCCCATTGATCTTGTTCTCTGCGAGAACAACCATCAGCTCTCCCTTCAGTGTGAATCCGTCCGAATCGTATTCCTCTAACTCTTTTTGGAAGAATTTGGTCATAGGGTTCTTCCAGAGTTTCCACAGATCGTTCTCTGCTACGAGTTTGTCCGAATCTTCGGAGAAGAGGTCTTTAATCATCATTCGTCTCCTTCTTCAGTTGAGAATACTCCTGTGTGCGGTTGAAGATATTGGTCGCATATACTCCAATATCAATCATGTCCTTCTGGTACTGTCTGGTGTTCCACTTATTCTTGTGTTTTTTCCAGGCATTATTGATCTCTTCTTCATTGTTCATATCTGCGAGAGTGTAGTTCGTTACGAAGGACAATCCGCAAATACAGTCGGTAACGATGATGAACACATGGTTTATCGACTTGGCTTGACTGCTGACTTCTTTTCCTACCTTTCCATTACAGAGAGGGCAGTTATCCCAATCATTCATCGGTCTTTTCCTCCTCTTCGTCTTTCCATACCGCATCGGGGCATTTTTCGTCATCGGTAGGGGAGCAACATAATCCGCACCTTCTACAAATGGGGTAATCGTCCCTGTCCCAGTAGAAATATTTGCATTCTCTTGTATTGTGTTTTCTCTCGGTCATTGTCAGTCCTTCCTTATGTTGGATAAGGGTTTAATCCAATAGTTGCCAATGGTCTTCCATCTGCAATCCCAGATATCTACGAGATCATCTCCGATTATTGCAGTGCAATGGTTAGCCAGCAGAATCAATACTCCCTGTTTCCTTTCGGTATGGTATGTGAGTTTGTCGATCTCCCCGACAAGGTACTTGGTATTGTCCTCCTTGCGGGGTTGTTTCATCTTGACGTATCCCCTGTCAGCCATTATCCTTTCAATGACTTGTTTGGAAGTCATATCGTATTTGGTTTTGAGAGAATACTGGTACTGTAAGGTCAGTGCATCTTCCCAGGAGATTCCTAACACTGTGCTTAATGCTCTTGTCGTGCAGTCCCCTGTCTTATGGTTCTTGGGGTTCACGTTTTTGTTGCAGTAGTTTACCGTCATTTTGCTCATCAGATAGTTTCACTATCTAATTAGGTATGATAATGTATGATTATATAATACTATTGATAAGGAAAAATGGGGAAAATCCCCTAAAAAGTTTGAAAATGCTCAATTTTTCTTTTTTCTGGCATCCTTGATAGCGTGGTAAATCTGGCTCTTACCCATATAGACCTCGCAATAACGCTTATTATTGCCAGGCCCGATCTTCTAATAGGTCTCATGGAGTTCTTCTGGAATCATCTCCAGACCTTTAGCACGGTACTTATCGTCTCCGAGCTTGGCCAGAATAGAGGGGTCGCACATATACCATTCCAGACGGACGAATTCATTATCCCAGTCTATCTGCTCCCAATTGTAAGAACCATCGGGGAGTTGGTCAGCTCCGCTGATCTTCGCCCAACGGTTATACCATTTGAGACGGACTTTTGCAGTGTCATCGTCATTCTTGGTCTGCATCTTCTGGCTTATGCCATCCTTAATCTTTTTCATGCTGATTCTGGGGTTATACATTCAAATTACCTCTGCATATACATAAAGTAAAATACAATAAATGCGACAAATACTCCGATAACGATGAAGAGCAGTTTCTTGTAATCTACAGGAGTCTGTTCTCCGAGTTCGATCTTCATTGCTTCGTCAATCTTGTTGCAACGGATATACATATAGGCATCGTGGGCCGTGAATCCGTAGTCTTTCGTAGCATCGAATCCTCTCTTGGGATGATCTAAATCCAAGTGGTTGGTATTCTTCTCATTGGTCACATGGACGGAATCTTCGGAGAGTTCGCTTCTCTTGATTAAATCCTTATCGTAGAGATAAACGTCATTGGGTTTATCGTACATGGTAGTGACAGAGTAGCAGTATCCCCTGTAGTTTACATAGAACCAACGTTTGAGTCTTCCCCTTAAAGAGTATGCTCCGAAGGGATTCTCCTTACAGTTGAATTTTGTAGGCGGGCCAGCTCCCCAGAACCAATAGATGATAGGAGTAAGAGGATTGAAGAGTTTCCTCTTCTTCTTGCCTTTTTTCTTAGGTTTATCTGCGTTTTCGGTTTTTGGGGGAATGTCGTTTGAGACCGTTTCCTCTTCGGGGGAAATGTCATCCGAGACGTTATCCGCTTCCTCTTTTGATTCAGTCTCCGTCTCCATCTCGGTCTCCGTCTGTCCGTCCGTCTTCTCTTCGGGGATATCGGCATCCAGAGGTTGATCTACCTCTTCCTCCTTCTTCTTCTTTTTGAATTTGAGATTGAATTTCATAGTATCACAGTTGGAATCCATTACTGGCAAACGCATAAAGCAGTACGACTCCGACAATAATCATCGGGAACGCAGACCAAATCTTAGCTCTGGTCTTGGAAGAGAGTATTCCCCAGCTACGTTTGTTCAGCGTAGTACCAGTCAGAATACGGTTCTCGTCAATGTCGTTCAACATCTTATCCACAGTGATATGGACGTTCCTTTCGACATAAGCGTGGATACAGTTCTCTGGATAGACTATGACTTCATCCGTTCCGATCTCCCTACCGAATTCTCTAATCCTCATACGGGTCAGTTGGTTAGGGTATGCCCTGTATAACATTCCCCTCGTAGAGAAGAACCTTTTGCGATCTACATCCTTGCTCTTGGGACGGCAGAATTCCGTCCTGTTCATTCCTTCAATGATTATAATCAAATTACCACGAACCTTTCAATTCTTCTTTAGGCATGACTTTTTCCATCTTTTTCTCCATCTGGGCATCGTCATATCTGGCTCTTGCGATATAAGCTTGCATGAGTTCGTTCTGACGGTTCTCCTTGATATGGAGATATTCATCTTTCAGAAGCGGGGGATAGTCCTTGAATATCCCAGCGTACATCATAAACCATTGCGGTTCTTCCGTACCGAATTCCTTCCTCTCTGCTCTTCTGCATTCGAAGAATCCCCTACCGTATCCTCTAATCAACGGCTTGTTCTTCGGAGTACATCTGACCTTAAAATCAACGTGGTCTCTTCTGATCGCACCATTGAATCTCATAATGCTGGGACTCGCAATGATGTTTATCCACCCTTTAGACCTCATAGTATCGAAGAGGACAACGATATTTTTATCCGATTTCTGCATGGCATTGTTACTTGCCAGAGTAACCGAACCTTCGTCAATGAAGTTGATAGGATTGGCATGGGGATTCTCCAATTTGTTCCATAGGTCATTTGCACCGTAGATATAGTCCTGGGACAGATCGAATCCGACTTTCAGACGTTTGGCGATATCCAGACATAGGTTGAGACAGAGAGAAGACTTTCCGCATCCAGGCGGGCCTTCTACGAAGACGGTACTCATCATATCGTCCAATCTGCGCTTGACGATGGTACTGACCAGCGAATCGTAGGCATCCGAATAGACTCCCTCTTTACGTCCGAAGAACGTATAGTATTGAGCCAGAAGGTGCATCTTCTTTCCGACATTGGTATTCAGTACCAGTCTGCCTGGGTATGACGGTTTACTGCTCGTCATTCGGGATTTCCTCGTCTTCAATGTCGATGAACGAATTCTTATTCGCATTGCTGGCATCGTAGTATTCGCCAGGGACTCCAGAACCAGCTTGCAGTGACTGAACCATCTCTGCCCTACCTTTTCCTCCCATTGAAACGTGTAAACGCATCAGAGTGTCGATTTTCCCCTGGAGGTACGCAGACTTGAAATTGTAGATCATAGTATAACCTACGCTTACTGCTTGTGCCAGCTTGGGGGTGGTACGGGTCAGCAGTTCTAATTTTTTCCCGCCTGTAATAATAAGGGCATCGTATGTCCTATCGAATGGGGTATCTCCCCCAGAGGGGGTATCATCCTCGAAAACCAGATTACTTTCCAGTAATTCGCTTGCGGGCGGGGTATCCTTTTTTGCCATTTTCAGTACACTCCTTTAGACTTTCCGAATGCAATGTGAACAAACGTCATAAAAAGCATCGTTACCGTAGGTAGGACGAATAAAATCAATTGGTCAGAGGGTATGGACGTATCCATGATAATGAGTGCGGTAGCACAGGCCGAGAGGACTCCCGCCAATATATCCGCACCTTTTGTTCTTACTGCGTAACGTGCGAGATAAACTCCAATCGCTACGCAGAACATTACGATTGAGACTATTTCCATAGTGGTATTATATAATCAGATTATATAATATAGTTTTGCAAAGTGAAAGAGTTTCCGATTTTGGTTTCCCATAAAACTTAGCTACATTAGTAATACTATCGTATTAAGGCGGTTTCTGTGCTTTTCCCCAGATTTTGACCCATTTTTGGCTGTTCCTATATGCCATTATATGCAGAATTATACCTCAATCCGTCACAGATAATATTCAATCGCTATATTGTTTGAGAAAATAATATAAAATATGAGCAGAATATCATACCTATGGCCGAAGAGGTTCTTAAAGGGTACTCTCCCGAAGAGTTAGATCGGTGGGAGACGAAGGAAAGGATACAGTGGGCGAGATTAGGTATCACTGCATTGGGTTCAGCAGTCGTATTCATGTGTCTGGGTGCAATGTTGGAGACCGAAGCACATCTCTGGGATGATCTGCTTTTCTTATGCGGATTAGGGATGTTGGGAATGTGTATGTTTGTCGGATTCTACTCTGAATCCCGTTACCAATTCAGATTTAGGGTCTGTAGGGCATTAGCTGGCCTTGAATTAGGGGTCTTCCACTGCTCTGACGATCTGGTTATCATTCTTAGGATTGACCGTCCGTATGCGGATAAGATCATCAACGGAGAGTACGATTTCCTAATGAACAGTAAGTCCTTCTGTAAGCTTATGCCTACAAAAGACTCTATGTGAAAACAATTTAGGGGAGGGGATGCCTACCCTCCCCAGAGGTATTTCTATCAATGCCCATTTATATAATACCCAGGATACTATTTAAATATTCGTCTGATTTAGTAAGACATAATAAGATTTAAATATCTACTGTGCTATCACTATTACGCTATCGTGGGGACAGGGTAGCCAACATCGGCTCAAGTTGTTGCATCCCAATTTTTGCTCAACTGTCCCCAACCTATAAGGTTGTAAAAGGTTTGAAAAGAGGGAGATCAGTAATCGTATCTCCACTCGTCTTCGTAGGTCTTGTAGTCCTCGAATGCCTTTTCTCTTAATGCTCTGGCCTTTTGTTTGGAGGACATACGTCTCCAATCGCTACGGTAGTCGGAGTATCCCCTGTCTTCAAGCTCGGTCAAGACCTCATCTGCCCTCTGATTGAGACCGTAGTTGTTGCTGGCCAGCTCGTCCTCCCAGGCATCCCTTGCTCTCTGATATTCAAGTTCGGGGTCATCGACTTCTTTCAGAACATGGCCGTACTTCTTCTTCTGGATGGCCTTGCGTTTACGATCTGCGCTCCTTCCAGATTTGGTCAGCATTGCCTTAACCCTGTTGTATTCGATACGGTTTGAGTATGCTTCTGGGGGTCTTCCGACAGGGCCGTGATAGTTGCGTTTGATCTCCTGGGTAGCACCGACTCCCTTAGTCGAATAAACCTTGCCAGGGATACGGAGATGTGCATCCCTGTAGTCCTCGATAGTCCATCCTTCCCTTGTGCCGTCTGCCTTTACGACTGCTCTCTTGCCCTTTTGACGGCCTTTTACGGCCTTTCCCTTAACCGTAACCCTTTTGGAAGCAGTTCTGCCCTTATTCGCAGTCGTTCTGCCCTTAGAAGTCCTCTTAGCGGTTGTCATTGATCTCACTTCCTCTTCTTAGCATAGCGGGTAGGTCTCGCTTTTGCCTTATCGTACTTCTCTCTTGCGATCTGCTCCGAAGGAGGTCTGCCCAACGGAGCATAGTTCTTACGGTGGATGGTTTGAGTCTCGCTCTCCCTATACGGTGCATAGGGAGGTTTCTCTTTCCGTCCCCTCTTCTTCGATTTTGTCTTAGATACCATTTTCGGATACCTCACATTGGAATTGCAGTCATTGGTAGTAAACCTATCGAATGAAGGTGGTTCTAAAGGGGGGTAGTCTTCCCTTTATATACTAACCCTAAAAATCTCGCAAAAATCCGATTGGCTCTTTAATGGACATTAAAGAACCATTGATAGGACGTTCTAAAAACGGTTTTGTTCGGTCAAGAGGTAGTGAGATACCCTTTTGTCCTACGATCTGCCCTCATGGGCGATATGCGTTGACAGGTGCGACTACCTCATCAGTCTCTTCTGCCAATGAACCGTCCCTGTTGAGATAGGATTGTTGGAATCCCAAATAGGTCTGATTCCGATAGGCCAGATGTTTTCCTTTAGCTGGACTCCATACATATTGGAGATCGGGGGTTTTGTAAATGTTGCCCACATATCCCGATTGGGTACTGCTGATATCAATCACATTGGTTTGAATCATCCTCTGTAGGTAGATTATGCCCTTCCTACGGATATCTTCAAGGTTTTTGGACGTAGTTCGGATGTGTCTTGCCGATTCGAAGTAGAACATCGTTTTTTCATAGGCAAAATAATATAAAATCTTATGACCGAAAAATTTTTATATAGGTTCGCACGCACGCACGAATCAATGTTTTGGTAATTAGAATTGATATAATTCTAATGATAGACCCATTAATTAGAATTGATGCAATTCTAATTACTGCTACCCTTAATTAAAATGGATATAATTCCAATGAACATACCTCAATTAGAATTGATGCAATTCCAATGAATCCGTTAATTGCGAAAAATCGGAAAAACGCAATTAAGAAAATCGTTAATTGCGAAAAGTCAAAAAAAGTCAAAAAAAAGTCAAAATATGTAAATTTGACATTAGTAGGGGATAATCCCCTAAAGGGGATTAAGGAGTTTCATCGGAATGGTAGGAATTGACCTCTACTGCCCACTTCTTCGCTATCTTCCGTTTTAAGACATTACTGCATATCAACGAGACGAATACCATAATTACTATGATGATCTCGAACAGATGGGGGTCAATGTCGGGATTGACCAATGATATTGCTATGGCAGTCGTAACAGGGAAGATACATAATGAGAGAATATCCGTAAGGGTCTCGTTCTTGATCTTACGAAGAACCATCGGAACAATCTCCAACAGGAATATCGCCATACCGATACGGCATATCAATACCATATTCTCCGTGAATTTAGGGTCATTGATGCCATCGGGATTAATGAACGTAACCAATCCGACAACAGATACAACTACGATGAACATCTGCGACAGTCTCATAAGTGCTTCATCTCCCATTCTTTTTTGAGTTTGCATTCATTGTCAGAAGAACATACATCTCTATAATAGAGATAGTCCGTTCTATGAGAACATATCGAACATGGAGAGATGAATACAGAGAGATCGAATTCAAACTCATACTTGTTCTGCTGAATCGGTTCAATCAACGGTTTCAGTTCATCGGTCATTCAGTCGCACTCCAGAAATACTGTCTAAGATCATTGGGATTGACTGTCCCATAGATTTTCCTATCCCTCTTCAATCTCTGGATGTGCTGATTCACATAGATTTTGAGATGATATCTTTCATATCCTGTAGATTTGGGTCTGATTCCGTCAATCAGACTACCTACGGTAGTATTGGGATGGGATTTGATGAACCTATAAATCTCCGATCTGGTAGGAAGGTCTGACATACCCTCATCCCTTGATATCTGCTTTCAGAGATAAGCAATGTGCATTCCAATATTCGGACAATTTGACCATCTTCATGTTCTGGAATGGGTACGTTCCGCATTTACAGGTCAATGTAAGAATCAGAACGAAGTCGGTACTGTCAGAGTTCACTGGTTTAAGATGAGTTCCCAACATAGGGAGCATACCACACTTAGGGCATTTCTCCCAGTTTATGTCGAAGTATCTTCTGCAACACTGGTCGTACTCATCATTCAGTCTGTTACATTCTTTCAGAAGGGAGGTCATCTTAGACCCTTTCCAGGGACAGGAAGATTAGCGATCTCTTCTTCCGTCATCGGCTGATAATCCCAAATATCATCGGGGAATAGACTTCTCATATCCTCGATAGTCCCCTTGATATCGGATTCGATATCGTAGGTCAGATATTCGTGATTGATATCATCATAAGCGGGTTCTCCGTTGAATAGAATGACATATTTCATTTGTACTCCTTCCATTGTCAGTATATAAGTGGTTTAAGTATAAATCCTTATTTTAGTCTTCATCTATGAATGAATAGCTATCTACGATAATACTCTGTCTTCTGGTGTAAATCCTTCCGCTTGTCGTTCCTCTGCTGGTCATTCCCATTGAACCGCCAGATATCGAGAGGAAGTCCAAGATATATTTCCCATCCATCTGTTCGATCTTCACTTTTCCACTGGTGGTATAAATCTTAGTTTCTCCCTCGTCTCCGTTTGCCTTGATATTGGTCACAAGGACTCTTCCTTTTTTGAAGATTCCTCCCTGTTTGATTTTCGCTATCTTAGTCATGTTATCCCTCAATTGATATGCAGTCCATACTTTTTCAGTTCGTCAATAGAACGGTCACTTATCTTCCTCAACTGTTCCCTCATATCTTCGATATAGGTTATCTCTTCATCCGTAGCGATTCCAGGGCATGATTCCAGATCGTAGCGGAGATTGTGCAGACCGTCAATAAGGTTCTCAATCATTCCGATTACGCATCCTCTGTAAATCTTCTCATTGTCACTCAATTTCCCATTCATTGTTCATTCCTCTTTTTCGGACTTCTTGTTCTGTAAATGGCATTTGCATAATGCTTGCAATTCTCTAACATCTTCATCATCGAGAAAATAATTTACTGATCTGTGTTCATCTGTTATCTTGATAACAAATCTATCTCTGTCAGATTGTGCAATAAAATTATGATCTTCACTGAACATTTTTAGGGTCATTTGATTCCTCTTTATGTCTCTTGATTGTATTCATTGCAGTTTCCTGTAGGCATTTTTCCATAATCTTGGAGATATTCTGGGTTATGGCCTTATTGATAGCACTCTTATCTACTGTCGGTTTCTTCCTCAATACTTCGGGTGGCCAATGAGTCATATTGAAGCTGATCTTATCGTCATATAGACCTATCTCCACTCCAGAGACAAGATATCCGTCTGGAAGGACAACATATCCCCCAGGTTGGAATAATTCGTTATCATTGACCAGATAGACCTTATTGTATAGGTCTTCGACATTATGTTCTTCGATGTGCATTTGGCACACTATACTCGAATCAAATGCTTTTCCGCAGATTTCACATAGATATTTCATAATCTCACTCCTTCATCCTTTTTGAACAACCAAAAGAGAAGTCATTCAGCATAGTTACGATCTCATTATACGCATCTGCTTTCCCTCTGATATAGGTGTCTTCTCTGGCCAGAATATCTTCGAGACAATCACAGTACGCACGGTATTTGCCAGTGAAGTATTCTCTTTTTTCGAGATTGTAATGCTCTTCATCCTCACTCTTATGCGAGTAGAGTCTTCCCCTATCAATGATTTTCTGGAAGACCGTATCGCTAAACAGTCTGTCTTCCTCTTGGGTTAGTCTGTGACCGTTGATGACTCCTTTCATATTCTCACTCCCACTTTATCTTTCCCAGACAGATTTTACACTATACTGCATATACTCCTACCTCTGGTAACGGAATAAATTCTGCCGATTCTACATCCTACAAGGGTTTATGGCAACAATGACAGTAGATCATTCTTCCTCCTCCTTATCCAACGATTTCAGCCATTCGTCAATCGGAGTATCAACATTCACTAACGGACACATCTCCAAATTCCCGATACACGGGTAAACATAATGCCTACCTTCCTTTTCCGTAACTTCGGGTGCAGTGCATAACCCTATTCCCTCCTCGTCATGTCCCCAATAAGGACAATTGAATCCAGCATCACAAGGTGTTCTCATTCTCTTTATCATTCATTCACTCCCCTATTTGCCAGATCATTGATGAAGTCCCGATATGCTTTTCCATAGATAGAGATAGCAATGTCATTCAGACTTTCGATCTCCTTAGAGACCGCAGTAAGTCTGTCTGCGAAGGACTTATCCGCACTCATAAGTCCCTGTTCAAATTGGATGTTGAATGAGATCGCTTCGTCTATCTTGTCTTTTGCACTGAATAGACGGTTGCAGAGTTCGTTGGTGTAGTCCAATTCGGTCAGTTTGTCTTCGATTTCGGATGCAGTGTTGTATTTGCTCATGTTATCATTCCTTGACGTTATCCATTATATCGGACATTGATTTGACAAACTCCTGTAATTCGGAAAGAGACCCTTTGATATCTATGACCTCATCGGCATCGCCAAGAATACGGAGTATGTGAGACTGTGTGCTTACTGCTTCTGGAATAGAGTCGCTGGCTGTCGAGAAGAGTTGGAGCTTGTACGGATATATGCGGAGGTTGGCTCTCATACTGTGTCCCTTTTCGAGATAGACTTTCATTCATTCGCCCTCCTTGCAGAGATCATCTTCTCTTTTGCCTGTTGCGTTTGCCATTTAAGGAGATGGTATTTGTAGGCCAGCTCATCATCGAAAAAGATTTCATAAGTGACCTTCTTCGATTTACTGGGGCAGATTGAGACGATTTCCGTAGGGACATATCCGTATTTAGTCTGGCTTTCAACGGTTTTCTGGGTACTGTGGATTTCTTTGAAGAAGTTACGGGTAGATTTGGATGCAATACCGAGATATTGATTTTTAGTTAGAGTCCATTCCTCGATTGATTCTACTTCCCATACGGAATCAGTCTTAGTCTGATAGACCTTGACCGCCAATGCGATCTGTCCCTCTTCTGGAAGTTTGCTGGTATCGAACCCGTGAATCAGATAGTCGTTCTTCTGGGGGGATACTGTGATTGCAGTCATTTTGCTCATTCCTCCAAGCTCTCGAATTTGTCTTCCAGATATCTCACGATATCATCAATAGCGTTCATGCAGTCCTTCATCGTACCGAGTCTCCTCTGAATCAGATGTACCAACATTCCGATCTCTTTCGGGGACTCCGAATTATTCCAGTCGGTAGTGAGAGATGCCCACTCTACGGGGATATCACACAGTTTGTTCTCGCAATAGATGATCTCATCACTAAGGTCATAAAGACCCTGTTTCAGATTGACAATCGAATCTCCTTTCATTTTTCATTCCTCCTTGATTTTGTTCATCAAAATCCTTCTGATTTCATCATAGTCCGTTTGGGAAAGATTGCTCTGACCAGTTTCCTCATAATTCCAATAATCCCACCAGAGATATCCATAATCTTTGAGATACTGTGTAGCACGATGTACCGCATCTTCTCCATATTCCTCAATCATATTCTGACGGGTTCTGTCGAAAACTTCATCCAATTTTGCATTTGACATTTTGCTCAACCTCTTTTGTTGTTAGTTAAGATAATATCTACTGTCTATATATAGTTATGTATAGTTCAATCAGTATAGGGAATAGTGTTGTAATACTGAAAAAGAGATCGCAGCTAATTGTTGTTAAATTATAGTTAAGTAAACTTAACTATCTCTGACCTTACTAAAAAAAACGCCAAAAATTTTAGTTAAGTCATCTGTCTGGGGAAGAATGTCTGTGAAGGTGAAAACTATCAGAACCCAGACAGATAAATAATAAGATATTATCATATTATTTAAAGGTAGTTATTGGTTGTTGGAGGATATAGTCTCCATAGTTTTAGTTAAGTTATCTGTCTGGGGAAAAGTGATCTCATGAAGTTCCAGACAGACAAATAATAAGATAATATCTTATTATTTAAAGGTAGTTATCCGTTAAGGATGAAACAAGACGAAAGACCTTAACGGATAGTTGGAAGATGCGATCTCCATATAAAAGTCATCCGTCCGATGATGTCACTCCTCGACGATAAAAAGGCCGAATCGGACGGATGGTTGTAAATGGTTTAGGGGATATTTAGTACCTCACTTCACAGTGTTTTTGCTCTGATATAATCTACTGCTTTTTCCAGAGGAAGTTTCGTGACCTTTTTCGGAACGTCTCCGTCATCAGTGATTATGAAGGAATTTCCTTTTTTCTCAACGGAGATCATTGCATACGGTTCTGCATAGGGGGTATATCCCATTTTAATTGTAGAAGCATATCCCTTTACCTTATTGATGCGAATCTCGTACTCCACTCCATACGGATAAGAGACTTTCGTTTTCTTTTCTTTTTTACGAGAGAGCTAAAGTTCCATAAGGCATTTGATAGCGTGTTTACGGGCCTGTGAATAAGTGTGGAAATAGTATCCCTCATCCCAATCCACATAATAGAGATGATCTGCATCCAAGCGTTTACTGGAGACTGCGATTTTTTTCGTAGAGGTTTTTGCCATTGATCTCACTTCCATAGATTAATCAGCGATACTTTTTACCGAGAGTACCATCGGGATTGAGAATAGTCCAATGAGATTCCCATGCTCCGTATTTTTTAGAGAGAGTATCGGTTCTCCAATACATCGTATCGGGCCAATCCATATTTGGCTGACCATACTGGACTGCGCCATATTCTCTCTCATCATTGAGATTCTTCATAATCCATACAATACCTAATCCAACCTTCCACCGTTCTTTAGTATTCGGGTCAATGAACACTCCGACAGAATTTTTAGTTTTTTGGACGAGTTTGTATGCGTATGCCCTTGCATCTGTAAGATTGTCGAATTTCTTCGTAGCGGGGTTAATTTTAGTTCCGCTTTTAGTATAAAGATTGTCTCCTCTGGTAACGTAATATGCCATACTGAAAAATAGGATTGATACTATTTTTAGTTATCTTACAGATAACTATTCAAATGAAGAGTTTTGAAGAGTTTTGAAGAATTGGTTTTTAAAAGATGTTTGATTAAAAGAGAATTTTACCTTATTCTTATATTGGCAAATTCAGTATATCTTCCAGTTTTGGGAGAAACCTCGCCAGGATTAAGATGTTTACCATCGTATTTGCGACAGTAAAACATTTTTCTGTTGGGCGCATTAGTGATTGTTTCGTTCAGATTTCCTTTCCATATCTCTTCAAGGACTTTGGTCTCACTCTTTGTTTTTGTGTAGATACGGACTTCATAATTCTTTTTCGCTTTTTCGCACGCAATGATACGGGCCTCGGTTAAAGGCATTTCAGAAAAATCCTTTGCAATGGGATATTTAGGTTTGGAAGTATAACCAACGATAGCGTACTGCATAATAATATATGGAGGAGGGAGATATTTAGATATTTTGAACGAATCCGATATAAGTTGCAATTGTTATACCCTTTATTTAGTCCACACTCCGATCTTCCTTAGTTCCTCAATGAGTTGTCTTCTTCCTATACCGTTGAATTGATCTGCGAATTGACGTTGGCTTATGTCGGGATTCTGCGCCAATATCTCCTTCGCTTTTTGAATCTGATAATCGGATAGAGTGGATTTGGGTCTTCCGATGATCTTACCCTCTTTCCTTGCCCTCTCTTGTCCGTCCTTAGTCCTGGAATGAATCAACTCCAATTCAAATTCTGCGATAGCTCCCAACATCGTTCTGACCATCCTCCCTTCGGGAGTGGTAGTATCAATGGCCTGTTCAACGAATTTCAATCCGATATGATTCTCATCAAGCTCTTTACAGAGATTGGCCAGATTCAATACTGACCTTGCCATCCTGTCAAGCTTGGTGCAGATAATGAGATCGAATCTGCCAGCTTTCGCATCAGCCATCATCCTATCCAATCCAGGTCTGTTCTGGTTAGCTCCGCTGGCCTTATCGGTATAGGTCTCGATGACAATCCAATCTGGATGGTTGGCTACCTCTCTTTCCAATACCAATAACTGATTCTCCAGCTTCTGCTCTTCCCTGGATACACGGGCATATTGTGCTACTCTGATCGTCTTCGGTTTATCGGTCATCTCATTCTCCGTATTCTGCCATAATCCTGTCCTGGATACGCATAATCATGTCATAGGTAGCGTAAACATCCTCTACCTTGATGTACCATTCGTTCTTATCCAGTTTGAGATAGAAATAACCCTCATTCTCCTTCAGATCGTCCCATCCTTCAAACCTTATAAAAGGAAGTTTGTCAAGACAGAATCCGTTCTTTCCGTACCCTTTACGGGTCAGATGCAGTCTGGCTGGTTTATTCGGATAGCGCATCATCCTCTCTTTCAGCCAATCGTAAATCCATTCTTCGGTATTGACCCAATCCCCTTCTTCGTCTGGATATCCAGCCATTCCGTCATAGGTCTTACACCAATAGTTGTGGGGAGCATAGAAATCTCTTGTCATCTTCCTTTCTTCCTTTCAATCGCATATCTGATAGTGCCGTCTTCGTTGATACGGTAATACTGAATCTTCTTGTTCTCCGTAGCTGGAAACCACCAATACTGATACTCCTTCTTCTCTTTACTGTAAGATACTCTTACAGTACCGTAGAGAGTCATACCGTTCAAGATTTCTCTCGAAGCGATTCTGGATGATCTATACACATCTTGACGTATGAGTTTAAGCACTGCCGATCTCGCTACTTCGATGGAATCCGTAACCATCTGATACTTCTCACATTCAACTTTAAAATGATTGGGCATCAGTAATCGAACCAGTCCTTCAGCAGTCTTCCGTCTGGGGTCAGAGACCATGTTCTGTTGTCATAGTACCAATACGGCTGACCACCGAACAATGCGACTGTCCCCCTCTTGGCTTTCGTCTTAGAATCGAACAGACGAACCTCGTTCCTGTCATCTCCACCTAAAACACGGATAGCGTATGCCCTTGCCTGTTGCATATTGTCGCAGACCTTCTCCTTCCTGTTTCCGTATGCCCTCCAGACTGCGATAACAGGGTCTTTCACATTGAGAGGAGGGACAGGTTCTGTGAATATCTCCTCGAACATTAAGATAAGATATAATAAGATAATTTAAATAGTTTATTTTTTGAGAGCTTTCCTCAAAAGGGATTCCGTAGAACCGTCCTCATGCAGATACTGTATTGCGCCAGTATTGGGAATCCACATCCATCCGTCCTTAGTGTTCTTCACAGTACCGTAGAGTCTGCGATTGACCTTCCAGACCTTTAAAGAGGGACGATTGGTATTGAGACATATCTGCAATGCCGATCTCCTTGCGGATTGGATATCCGTGTAGCCAGTCACTTCGTAATCCGTGATAATCATGTAGAAGTATCTGCGAATTATCTTCTTTCCACTGCCCATATTATCCTCCCTTTTACTCTTACATATTGCACAGGATGTTCGATGTTCTTCAGTCTTGCCCAATGGATAGGAACGGTATAATGCTTCTTACCAGAAGCATAGCGGTATGTCAGACTATCCTTATCGGTCTTCTGTACGACTATGACCGTCTTAGAACCGTATCTACGGCCTTTTTCGAAGTAAACCATATCAGACCCTTACCGTTCCGTCCTTGTAAAGTCTGACAGACTTTCCCTTAGACGTATAACGGTAAATCTTATCAGTGCGATCTACTGCTCCGATGAACCTATCATTCTTGAAGATAGATACTGCCCAGAATCTGTCCTTGTATTTGGGAGAGGACAGGATGTTTACTGCTTTCGCACGGGCGTCTATGATATCGAGATCAACCTTAGAATTGAATTCGATATCGGGTTCATTACAGAATTTGGATTCTCCGATAAGGATGTAGTGTGCCATAATATCCCTTAGATTACCTCTTAGACTTCTTAGCAGTTGATAGTGACTGTAACCATGAAATAAATCCGTTAATCATATCAGATTCGGTATTGAATACTGTTGCATAATCTGAATCTTTTGTAAAGCCATATTTCTTTGCAGAAAAACAAACGAATTGAGCTTTGAATTTTTTGTTTTTCTTTTTATAATATATGGCTATTTCAGTAAATCCATCATAGTTTGGGTCAATGATATATGTCTCATAATCGTCTCCGTTATAGAAATCATAATCACTGTGATGTATAAACGGAACAGAATATCTTCCTAATTTGACCTTGAATGTTTTTGCAGTGGCCATCTCAATTACCTCTTCTTGATAGTACCGTTTTTGTTGAGATCGCCAGACCGTCCGTTGGGATTGTTGCTTACCCACACTGGCTGACCGATACCAATTGCTACAAAACCGATCTGATTCCTGTGTTTGGCATCAGAATAGATTCTGATACGGGGAGAGGTCTCTCCCATATCCCGATAGTAAGGAATCATCTTGATAGCGTGCGCTCTTGCCTTAGTAAGAGTAGCGAATCCGTTGTCTTCATCTTCAAGATAATACATGGTTTTCATCCCCTCTTGTAATATCTACGTCCAAGTGTCCCATCTTTATTGAGATACCACATTTTGCCTTTAAGGTCTTTCCATACTTTTGCGGAGGTATAGTGGTAGATATCTTTTCCTTTGAGTTCCCTATACACAATTCCAACTAATTTAGCAGAATTAATGTCTCCCTCATAGATACATTGACGATACATAGTAAAAGTAGGGTCTTTAAGAGCATTTTTTCTGGCAGAAATAAGAGAAGGATAACCTTTGTGATGGGTAAGGGTATATCTGTCGGGGGAGACATATCTTCCATTCGTATCTGTATAGATTTCTTGTAAAATATAGAACATGATTCATCTCCTACTTTTCTTTTTAAGAGTACGTTTTTTCGTAGAAGACGATTTGAGATCAGCTTTATCAACAGAGTCACAGTCTATATACACTGTCACAAAATCTCCCATGAAATAAGTCAGAGTTACATCAGTTACAGGGCAATTATAATATTTCTTAGGGATAGTAGTTGTACTTGACCCTCTTGTATAACCTGGATAGGGGTCAGAATCCCCCTTGATATAATAAGTCCAGGGGTATTTATTTGCTTTATAGAGTTTAATAAAGTCTTTCAATGGCATACGATGATACCATTCAATACCTTTTTCAGATACCATATCTCTCATCTCCTGTTGGTCATCTTTCCGTCTGCTTTCAGATCGTAAGTGTAGCTCTCCCATCCGTCCTTATCGAAGGTCTGGATGATGTAGGCATTGCCAGTCTTCCTCTTGACCATGTGAACAGTACCGAAGGTGCGGGAATGTTCTTCAATCTCTCCGTATCTATCCACGGTCTCCCAATCCTTGTCGATATCAACGAGATTGGTAGTCGTGCAGAGTAGTTTGACTGCTTTCTTAAGAGCTTGTTCCTTAGTAAGCAGTCCTTCTACATATTTACGGGTCTTATATCCTGTCTTACCTTTACCGTAGATAGTCAGAGAATATCCTAAGTCCTTCTTAGTCATGCCGAACCACTCTCCCAGTCTTTTGATTCACTTCATAGAGAGTAGAACCATCTATGTGTAATATCTCGGTAAAGAATAACCTCTCCTCCCCATAGATAGAACGTACCTGGCGATATGAGTGCATTATCTCCGTAACGACTTTTTTGGAGGGAGGGTAGAAAATTGGAACAGAACCTTTTTTGTCCTTTACATCCTCCCAATTGTTCATTGCGTATCTGCGTGCTTTAATAAGTTCGTCAAAAACAATAGTCCTGTGTTTGACATTATTGAAGATTCCATATTTTACCATAGTATCCCTCAATAGAATTGTACTTTATCTGTATTCATCCAATCCCTATATGCCCTTCCGATACGAGGGCCAGGGACAAGATATTCCGATTTGTATTTCTCATCCCTCTCTGTGTAATGATTGACAGAATAGAAGACGTACTTTTTACGGTTGTAAGTCTTGAATACAAAAACGTCACTATATCCATGATATCTCCCTTTAATACGGAATTCTGGCCCGTCTTGACCAGTGACGTTGTATCTCACATTCCCAGTCTTACAGAATTGCCCGAAGGTCTGCACCTTTCCAGAAGCCACTGGCTTACCGATCTCGATGCACAGACCTTTTACTTTATCAGAGAGCATAGTATCACTATTAGAATGAATGTATTTCTTAGTTAAATTCCTTACTCAAACGGGTTTCCGATATAAGTTATGGCATTCGGAAGATTGACTTTCGATTTGGGAATATACATAAGGTAAGGTTCACAATCCGCACCACCTTTATTGATTACCGTCAGCATACCCATATCTGCCTTGACCCACTTGCTTTTTACTCTGGATAATTCCCAATACCAGGTAGTTCCTTTTCCCTTTTTAGAAGGATATCCAATGCCGTCTATCCAATAAACACTTCCACGGAAGATAAAGGTAGGTGCAGTGATATTCTTTTTCGCATTTTTGTTATAAAGACGAATTGCTTTGATGAATCCCTCTTTAAGAGACGAGAATGTGATCTCTCCGAGATAGAGAGTTTCATCGGTCACTACCCTGTAGTAGTTGTTCACTTTCGTAGCATACACAGGACTTTTGTAAGTTACCATAGTATCAATCCTTCTTCAATTTTTGCCCAAATTCAATCCCTTCTGCTTACATAATGAATCTTAGTAAGTGTCCCATCTTTTTTAACTGCATAACTTGGGCCTGATTCTCCACGTTTTTTACTTTCAACGAAAAGCATCATATCTCCCTTTCCGATGGATTTCCCATTCTCATACGCATAAGATTTCCTTTCAAAATCCCAGGTATTAATCACTAATTCAGCATATCTGCTTTTTCTGTGATTAGTTACTTTATATACGTCTCCCATTTTGTACTCTTTAGTGGGTTTAAGGTATTTATTGACGGTTACCAGGAGTTCTTTGAGAGTAGGAAATAGTATGACAGTCTCGTTATTGAATTCAAATTTGAACCAATGATCTCTGTCTGCACCATGAATCTTATCTTCCATATCTGCAATATACATCAATCCATATCCGTTTGCAGATTTTCTTTTTTTACCCATATTCTTAATTGCTTTTACCATAGTATCAATCCTTCTTCAATTTAGAGTTTGCATTGCTGATAGAGATTCCCTCAAAACCGATCTTGAAGTTGCACAGATACTTACAGTCGTAGGAATAGACCGAACCATCTTTGATATTCAGTTTACGGTAATTGGAAGACAGGTAGTTGAGAATATCCCTCACAGACAGTTTGCTGACCGTAGCGGGGATGAGTTCTGCGATATGGGGGGAATTGTATTTGAAGACCGACTCTCCGACAATATAGATTTTAGCCATATTATCCCTTCAATTCCAATAATCTCTCTTGAATAGAATTCTGCCGTCCGTACCGATTGCATATTCATCATACAGGGGGGGTTTAGCAGTTAAATAATAGCGATCTTTATATTCATAGTTCATAACTTCAACATCTCCCTTCCCAAATGCAAATTCTTCGTCAATCTCATCCAGAGACCTAATTGTTGAAGTAAATCTGCTTCCCTTCTTAAGAGAAGGTTTTATACTGATGATTGTAAACCTATCCTTAGATTTGCCGATATAACCTATCGACATTTTCCTTGCGGATTGGATGGTACTTGCGACTCCGATTACTTCCCGAATAGTATGGGTCTTATCGGGTCTGCCTACGATTATATTCACTACATATTTTGCCATACTATCACTCTTTCCTCAATACCTTGCCTTTTTCGTTGAAATAAATACGTCTTCCCTTATCCTTTCCCTTGCTGGGATACCAAATAAGGACTTCCTTTCCATCATCCCAGACGGTTCTTCTAATATTCCCTATCCAATGTTCATGGATGAGTTTACTCAATTCGGAATCGGACATAAACCGATCTCTATAGAAGTCGGGAGTATCGAAGATCATAATATGGTGGCTAAGGACCCCGATAATCCTTCCTCCCTTAGTGATATTGCGGAGTTCTCTAACTGCTTTTGCTCTCATGCCGACAATGGATTTGTCGGAGAATTTCTCGTCTTTTCCATTTGAATAATTCACTCTTGAATAATACATAGTATCACTCCTTAATCAGTTTCCCAGTTTTAGGATTGAAGGGGAATCTCTCATTGGATTTCTTGTAAATCCAGGTCTCTTTCATAGAGTATCTATCTGATTCCTTTTTAAAATCGGGTTTGGGGAAGACATAACTGTAAGTGGATGCAGTCTGGATAACCATATCTCCAGGAGTACCTTTACGCTCTTCCACATAGAGTTTGAAGTAGCTGACCGCTTTTCTCCTGGCATCATCCAGGTTGTCGGCAACATCTATGATCTGTCCGAAGTGACCGTAACGAATTCCGTAACGTCCTTCCTTTCCGAGCTTGGATTTGACGGTCTTACCGTCCTTCACATAAACATCATTTACAATCATCGGCATTGTCATTCCCTCTTGATTGACCCGTCTTTAAACAGGATGTAGCTATTAGAGGACATAAACGGACTATTCGTATGACGAACATACTCTATCCATTTTCCTGTTCCCTTATACGGTGCTTTTGCGAGAGGGGAGCAATAGACCTGTCCCAGAAGTTTCGTTCCCTTGTAGATATTGAAAATAACAGGTTCATTATCCCATCCTGTCAGAGCATTTAGTTTATACCCCTTATAGGATTTTGCTAATGCTGATTTACGGACTTCCGTAATAGAGTCATACCTTCCATGAGCCAGTCTGGGAGGGGAATACTTTCCGCTATCAATCAAACTCTGTGCCTTATCGGGAATATAAAAATAGAGGTTGTCATACTCTTCTTTCGGAAGTTGCGGTCTGCTATGAGCATGAAGAGTTATGCCAGTAAGCGATTTTCCATTCTCGTCCTTGACAGTATATCTGCCGTAGGGGAGTTTACCGATCATCTTCTCTTTCAGTTCATTCTTATCCTTCGCTTTAATAGTATGCTCCTTCCCATCGGAGTCTCCCCATTTTTTAACATAGTAGGTCTTCACGCTTTCAACTTCCTAATAGACCCATCCTTGCTGATACGATGGGTAATGTTGCCTTTTTTGTCAGTCCAACAGGGAGTACCGTTCCAATTGAATACTACATATCCGATAGTGTTCTCCTTAGTAGGACAGTCAGAGAAGATGTGCAAATGACCTCTATCCTTTTTGTCGGGATTCGCATCATAGACGGTCACACGGGTACTCTTCTGCCAAATGTTAGGTGCTTCAGACAGTCTGCGTAGATCGGAGACCGCACTTGCCCTGGCCTTATCCAGAGTACCGTAATAGGAACGGCTGGTGGTAGTGCCGTAGCGTTTGAATGCCCTGGGTCTGATAGAGAGTTTGGTAATGGTCATACTCACTTCCTCTTTACGGTTCTCTTTTTGGTAGCAGATTTGGTAGCGGTCTTCTTGACCGTCCTCTTCTTAGTAATCTCGATTCCGAATTCTCCCTCAACATACCTTTTTGCATCGGTAAGGGTCTTGAATTTTTTAGAAGGACTGGAAATGTTCAGATTAGCAACATAATACGAACCAGACCTAACTACCTCTCCCATAGGGTCATCTATGCCATCATCATTGTAGACCAGTTCCCAATTCCATTCAGAAGGGTTCGAAGCATTGTACCAGATTTCCCACTTGAATCCGTAGGTATATCCGTCCTTATTCTTTTTCTTGATAGTTGCCATTGATCTCACTTCTTCGTAGTGGTCTTCTTTTTCTTGGTAAGATAGCACTCATTACCCAATACTTTACTCTCTGCCCATCTTTTAGCATCGGTAAGATTGATGAAAACATTGGTAGTTCCGTGAGATTTAACGAAATATCCCGTTCCTCTTTTTATGATATGTGCCATTTCAGTATCCATATCATATTCGTCATCATAATAGAACAGTCCCCATTGTTCATCAGAGGGATTTTTGGGAAAATGATATTTTTCCCAATGATATCCCCAGGGGTATTTCTCTCCTTTTTGCTTTTTCAGAATTACCATACTATCCCTCAATAATCTACTCTCAATTTTTCCAGAGCCAGCATAAAGGAAGCGATCTCCCTGTCAGAAGAGTAAACGTCCTCACGGTACTTCACACAGGCCCGAATGATATTCTTGAATTTGGCGGTCTTCATCTTACAGTCGTATAACTGAACACAGACCCTAATGACCAATTCAGTATCCTTGCTGGTAGTCTTGCCAGCTTCTTTACGATAGAGGACTCCGTAGATATCGTTAGCAGTATCTACAATCTTCTTGACAGTGATCTCGGCCATAATATCCCTTATCAGTTGTTCGGAGTCCCATCCTTGTTCAATGCGACAAGACCCTTTTTGGTATAAGTGCCGTAGGCATTCAGTTTCTTGGAAGACAGGACAACCTTCTCAACGTATCCCGCCCACGGTCTCTCTTTATAGTCCGATTCACGGAAGATAAGAACCGCATTGTCCCTGTCTCCATGAATCATCTTCATAGCACGCTTGCGGGCATTTGCGATTCCGTCCTCAACGTAAGTACGGCCACCGTCACGAATGACATTGACCACACTATCTGCTTTAACACATCTGTATTTTGCCATTTGAATCACGACTTGGAGTTAGTGTTTCCTTTGATGAAATCGGCCCATTTCATAGCTTTTTCAGGGGTCTTGAAATTAGCCTGATTCATACCGTCAATCCATACTCCATAAGGAACATTAGCATATCCAGACGGTTTCAGTTCGACCTTTCCGATATGATATTTGGGATGCCTGTAAACATCCTTCTTATCAATGGTGATACGAACAATACTTCCAGTAAGAATCGCACCGCCACCCATACTTTTAGAATTGTTGATTAGGAGGGGAATCTTGATCTTTCCATTAGAACGTCCGACATATCCCATCGTATCATATTCCTCGCACCAGTCCCTACCAGTTTTGGAATCTCCGTAGAATAGTCTGATTCTGGTGTGAGTTCCCATCATGCCCAAAAGAATTCTCACAACTTTATCGGGGGTATTCTTATCGAATTCAACACCATCTATAATTTTCTTTGCGACTTTAACATTAGTTGCCATTTTACCACTTTCCTTTAATCAGCGTTCCGTCTGCCTTGATTAGATAGTCTGCACTGTAATAGACCATACTTTCACTTCCTCAATAGTGTTTATAGAACATCATCCTTCAACCAAGTCATCATACTGTAAGGGACGATATCTGCCTTAGTAGGTCTGTTCTTAGACAGAGAACCGTCTTTAAGGATACGCACTCTGATATGGGTATAGGACTTACCGATACGTCTGTAACGGAGAGTATAGAATTCCTTACCGAATTTAACGACAAGATCATCTGAACCGTCAATGATGATAGGATGGTTCACTTTAGCGTAATACATTGCATCTTTCCTTGCTTCTTTCAGAGAAGTGTATCCCCCAGGTAAATCCTCCCTATTATGGGAATCATCGTATCTGGCCCACATTAACCAATAGTATTTTGCCATGTTCAGAACCTTCCAATAGTGTTAGGTCTTTTAGTATCCAGTGGAGAAGATTGAGTTAATATGCCTAATCCACGGTCATGTAATACATATTTCTCATAAACCTTATTTTCTCCCTCCAAATAAATATAAAATTTGGGACTTCCGAAGGGGACTGCTTTCCTCTGCTTACGCATCCACCTTTTCATAGCATCTTTATTTGTAAAGTAGGCCATGTTCTTCACATCATAATGCCATCTGGGAACAATATTCCCCTTCTTATCCCTCTTATCAAAATCGGTATAAGAGTGGATAACATAACAGACATACCTTTTATTGTCAATCATTGATCTCACTTCCTCTTGATATTGCCAGATTTAGTCAATTCGTAAGAATCCCCTTTCTTGAATGATTTCCACATATACTTGGAATTAGAGATATAGACTTCTCCGATTCTCTTGTTGGTATAATACCCAACAATCTGATTCTTGGAGTTATATACAGTCTCGCCATCTCCGATCTCAATCCTATCATTACTTTTACACATACTCATAGCAGTAAACCTAATCTGGGACATGGTATTGTCATAATCCATTGTAATGATATTTTCGGGATTTTTGAGAGATTTCAATATATAGCCCACAAGATCACTTCCTCTTAACAGTCTTCTTCTTAGCAGTACGGGTAGGTCTGTAACCGTAGAGACCCTTTTTGGAGTCGTAGATCGGCTCGTAGTAACTGCCTTTAGCGACACTTGTGAACCTGGAGATAGTGTAGAACCCAGGAGTGAACGTTCCGTCCTTCATATCCATCTTCTCATACTTTTTCAGAGTAGCCATAGCTTCTCTGAAGGTCTTACAGAATTCGATCTCGTCCCCAGACTTGGTACTCTCTATACGGTAGAGATCGTTTGCATATCTCCTCTTGGCCATGTTCACTTCCTCCACTGCCATACACTTTTGATAGCACCGTTCTTGTAAACTTCTTTATGAGCATAGTCGGAATTGTCCTTGTAATCAATCCACTGGTATCTGCTTCCGATTTTGCTTATCGTTCCCCTCAATACAGTACGGTCATCTCCTGTTACTCCCAGTTTGTTAGTGGGAGACGTACCCTTGATAGATTTGGGATTCTCATAAATTCTGTAAGAGAATTCAAGACTGTAAGGTTTAGTGTCGATAAGGTGGATGAGTTTTGCCCTTGCTTTTTCCAGAGAAGTAAACTTGATCTGCCCAGTATAGGGAACGATATTTCCCAAACCATCAGTTTTAATGATATCCAGGTAATAATACATTCTTTTCAACTCCTCATCTAATGATTTTACCGTTCTTATTAAGAGAACGTCTGATAGTACCATATACCTTACCGTAATCGGAATAAACATACTTACCAGATTTACCGTCACTGTTAGGAGTACGGTAATAACTGACGATTCCCAGAGGTTTACCTTCCTTAGTAGCGAAGATCATCACTCCACTGTTACGGTATTTAGAGGGATTGTTCTCCATCATCATTATTGCGATTTCCCTTGCTTCGATGATAGAATCGAAGTGAACCATCGTCTTATCCATTGCTATCCATACCATATTTTCACTTCCTCTTATTCTTCTTTAAATGTGCCAAATAACTCTCACTGCACCACTGGTTTTGATACCAGGTGTACTTTTTCCCTTCATAGGTAATCTCTTTACGATCTTTATACGGCATACCCTGTCCGTTAATGAAGACCATCTTTTTGAATTCATAAAGAACAGGCCCTGGGACAAGACCGCCAGTTGCGATATAGATCGGTACGTTCTTGTGTTTAAGAGAGATGACTTTTGCGAAAGGTTCTAATGCTTTCATAGTAGGTTTGAAAATCCCTCTGTACTGTTCTCCTATTTTTCCATCAGCAGATATCCAATAATCAACCATGTCTTCACTTCCTCTTAACAGTCTTTTTCTTTGAATAGGGGTCTTTTACGACTTTGATATCATAGGTATATCCCTTGCCATAAGGTTTTGTGGTCTTTTCAATCATAAGGCCATGCTCTTTGAGATATTGATATACGAGATAGTATGTTGCTCTACCATATACCTCGTTGAATTTCTTATCTGCACTCCTATACGGGATATTGAGTTTATCCAACTGATATGCCTTATCTTCTTCATAAATCCACATATTTCCTTCACGGATGTATGCTTTTGCCCAGTCTTCGAGAGTACCCTGTGGATTACTATACGCATAATGATCGGTCACATACTTTACCAGAGGTCTGATTCCCCCAGATGCCCTTACAATCTGCCTACCGATCTTATCCCATTGTGCCTGTGTAATTTTGCTTGCCATACTTTCACTTCCTCTTTATTCAATGTCCCATTCCGATAGGGGTCTCATATTTCGCACGGCCATTCCAGGGACGGGCAAATGCAAAACTGCTCAAACGCAGATATACCTCTCCGTCATATCCACTGACCAACGTTCTCTTGAAAACTCCTTTTTTGGAAAGTTTGTTATTGGCATCGAGCAGAACATCCCTGTCTCCGAAATCGTTCTTGACAGGCATGACCGTATCGAATCCTACCCTCTTCGAACCGATAGGAAGGATATAGCATCCGCTTGCAGTAACATCAACAACTTGATACCAGTCCACATTGGTCTGATCGTATCCCCAACTTGCACAGAAGATATCTCCGATCTTCACTCCAGCATTGTTTTTGACTTCGGGTTTTGCCTTGACGGTTTTAACGGTCTTGACAGTCTTGACAGTCTTGACTGCTTTAGCAGTCTTTTCTCCAACACGATTACCCTTCGAATCAATCTCGTAGGTCTGATGGGTATTCACGCTGGTGTAATAGAGTTTCTTGCCCTTCTTTTCGTATTTGGCAAAAACCTTATCATTGTATTTGATGGAGACGGTATGAGCATAATCATTTTTTATATGCATCAATGCGTGTGCTTTCGCATTGGCCAATGTCAATGACTCATACACATCTTTGGAATTGACTGCTACAGTATAGGCCATAAATTCAAATGGCATTAATGCTATTTAATACTAATGGGATATAGTAGGGTATAACTAAACAGTTTATATGACAAAATAATCTTTTATATGACAAATATATTATATTATCTAATGAATTCAATCACTGCCGTTAAAGAGGTCAAGACCAGCGGTTCATCTAAAGCGATCTACATCACTACCGAGCTTAATCTGCTTGGGGATGTGAACACAGGCGATAAGGTCAAAATTACCATTGAAAAAGTAAACTGACCGCATATACGGTAGGGTTGCTTTTTTGCATTGTTGGTTTCCTTTCCCTATCGGTGCAATGGTCTGCACATTGCTTTTTCTCCGTAAACGCACACACCCCATTGTGCAGACCTACTTCATAAAGTTTTAAATCGGAATAAGCAGTTTTTCATTTACCCGACAATTACGATCTTACTCCTTTCAGTCGATTGTCGGTTAGTCGGAATCGGAGGTTTCGTCATATTCCCCTCCGACTCCGACGTACTTTTCATCCTTTCAATGGCTGATACTCTATGAAGTCGTATTCCTCATACGTCTTCTTACTCTTCTTTTTCTTCTTATCTGCACTTTTGATACTCTTTCCGCAATACGGACAGTAACGCATCGGAATCCAGTATCCAGAGTCGATATGCAGTAAGCAACAATCGGATTGTTCGTCATATCTGACCGTCTCCCTCTTCTCTATGAGAAGCATAGCCATCTGACTGCAACAGGGAAGAATCGGACTATCTATGGTAACGATCTCGTCCTTTTCGCATTGTTTAGGAATCCTCACATCTATTTTTGCCATTCAATCATCCCCCTCTGCTACTTCCCAATCACTCATAGTATCCCAATCGACTATTACGTCTCCGTTGCCGATCTCGTCAACTATCTCTTCTGTATTTGCGTGATGGGACTTAGCTTCACAGTACAGTCCGTCTTCCTCGAATTCCAATGTTGCATAGTCCACAAAAATCAGACTGTCATAGAGTTCAGACAGTAGTTCGTTCATCCGTTTAAGTGTGACATGGTTAGGGAAGAACAATGCCACATCGTAAGGTTCATCCCTCATTCAATCCCCCTCCTCGACATGATAGGTCTGTCTGAATACATCATCCGAACATGGATATAACATACCCATCATATCCTTACATATCCAGTCTCCTTTTTTGGCCGTTACACGGCCATTAGGGGTTTTAATCGAGATACCGTCTATGAAATCCCAGAATATCTCTCCAGGATTAGTTTTCGTGAATTCCTCAATTTCGGTACGATTGTCCCCAGTCCATCTGACGGCTTCCACATAATTGATTTTACGCAAATATCTCGTCATTCAATCATCCCCGAATACCTCTTTATGGAGTTCCATTATCAGCTTACGGTTTTCTTCGTCCAACCTCTTCTTTTCATCGGAGATAAGGTCTCTGACCTTATCCGAATTCTGATAGACATAGACCAGATCATACAGTTCCGAATCCCACTTCAATAACGGACAGTCCCCTTCTTCGGGGAATCCGAAGGTCATATCCTCTTCATTATCGGGGATGAAGACATAGGGATAGGTGCATAATTCCTCTCCCTCTCCCCACTTTTTATACGGGCAATGAAAACCCATCTGACATAACTGTTGCATACTCATTCTCCGTACAGTTCTTCCACTGTGAATCCAGTCGCTTCTTCCAGATGATATCTTTTGTAGCACTTCTTACAGATCGCTTTACCATCAATCAGTATCGAACCGTCAGTACCTATCCCGCACAACTTACAGATGTAGGGGGAGCTTGGAAATATCCTCTCGGTCACTGTCCTCTCTCCTTCTTGCGTTCTATTGCTCTGAATTGCTTTCCGAATTCGTATATCAGCCAATCTGCCGATATATCGTAGTCCTTTCCCAATTGGTTAAGGGAGTCCTGTTGCTTCGCAACAAGCTCTGATATGATGGGTCTCATCTCTTCGATTTTCAGCTTATTCTGGCTCTCCCACTCTCTAAGTGCTTCCCAGTAATCATCATAGACATAGCAGTATTTCCCGTAGTCATTCTGACCACAGGTAATTCTGCGTTTGGTGGTTCTGATCTATTCACTCCATTGGTCATTAGTCCAATCATCGGGTTTATAACAGGCAATATGCGGATAGTCGTTCATAACAAATTCTCCAGGTCTTCTGGTTTTGCTTTCAAAAGGCATTCGATACTGGTTTTGACGGTAGTATATGCTAACATTCCAGTCTTTTTGGGAATTCTGTTCATATATTCGGGAAGGTCTTCTAAGTAGATCGTATCCTTTTCAATAGTGTTGAACATCGTATCGAATTTGTAGAGTTGCAGTTCCCAATCGTTACCGTTCTCATTGAATTCTACTGCGTAGCAGTAGTAGTAATCGGTAGGAGAGATTACTTCTGATCTGTCCGTGAACCATCTCCCTATCTGGGACTTCGCTTTAGATTTGAGTAGCTCGGAATTAGTAGTAATCATTCTTCATTCCTCTTCTTTATCATAATCTATCTCCATAGAGTCCTCATCGTCTTCGGGGACTCCCAATGCGGATTTTAGGAGGTCTTCTATATCCATCTCCTGTCTCAATGTCAGTTCTCTTGTTGCGTGTGCGATTCCGATGGTCACATAATACGTCATTCCTTCACTTCCTCTATCGTTACCTTTACTGTTTTTCTGTTATTCATTAAGTCGAATACGGCTTTTCTGTCCTCTTCGGTAGTAGTCTCGAATGTGAGTGTGAATTCAGAGACAGACTCCCATCCGCTAAACCATCCTTTTGAGACTATGATCTTATTCATCCTTTCATTCTCCATAGTTGTTAATCATTTTGTTCCATTCTCTGATTGCGAATCTCGATGAATTTGCATTTGGGCCAGCGAAATAACAATTAGAACAGATTACTCTCCATTTAGTTTCTCCTTCGATCTCGGTTTTGACGGGGTTTACATAGTGCAAATGGCATCTGGGACAGTCATTAATCCCGCCATGACCAATATCTTGTTTTTTACTCATTTTTCTTCCCCTATTGATTGTCTCATTCCACCCTCATGTAAGTATTAGCTTCGCTCCGCCTACTTGGTAGACATACTATCCGTTCCATCCCCATCAGCAACCTTCCATAAGCTTGGATAGGGGGAGATTGCTTCCCGAACATCACAGACAGGTCTCTGGCCGTGAATTTAGTCCCTACAGGAAGTCCGTCTATGATCTTCTGAATACGCTCTTTATTCGTCTTGTGTGTTGCCATTACTGTATCCCCTTTTGAGAATTCCATCTCTCTATCAGACAAGTCAATAATCCAAATGTGGACTGATCGTTGCTCCTCGGTTTATCGAAATATACTCCGTTACCGCAGTCAGCACAATATATCCTTGATATATTGTCTCTATCAATCTGTATATTGGTACGACTGCTTTTGCAATGGGAACAGGGTAAAATCGGAGTCATTCTTCATCCTCCCATATCCATTCGAAGGATAGCTTGCATTCGGTCAGTTGGTTAATCTCCAACCTACCGTTATGTGATCTCGCATACTCTTTCAGTTCTTCCACTGCTTCAGCGTAGTATTCCTCATTGAATCTGTTGGCCTAAATATGAATCGAATCTCCTTCAACAATCCCTACTGTAAGAAGACCGCTAACGGTCATCTCGTTCCTCACGATAGAGATTATCCCTAACGGTGCTTTACCGTGATACCATACTTCGAAGTCTGTAAATGTTGCCATTCTTACGCACCATCCTTTCCGACAATCTCAATCCAATGGGGACAGGTCTTGACGGTGCAGTTCTCATTGTCACATTCGGGATAAAAGATGCACTTCATAGTCTCTGATCTCCATACTGCTTAATCCGTAGCTCATACTCCCCGACAATAGACGGAATCTTCCATTTGTATTCGCATTCGAGATTACAACATCCGTACAAGTCGTTACCGTAATAGATAACAGATGTTGACCCGCATTTGGGACATTTGATACGATTTACTTCGGTCATTCTTTCCTCCTGTTCAACCCATCTCTCTTGTTAGGGTCTTTTCTAAGATAATATACGAATTGAGTAGGTTTCCTATAAGGCCCATTGTGATTCAGCAACATCCATCCGTCATAGCACTTGGGACAGAGATCGACTGCGAATCTTTCATCCCCTCTGGGGACTACCTTACCTTCTACGGAGAGTCCAGATATCCCGATATCCAGATGATAGACTTGAACCATATTAGGTCTGCAATTCGTTTTAATGGAGCAGTCAGCTCCGCACACATCACAGGTTATCGTTGTCGTTGTGGTCTTCTTTATCATTTTCTCACAATCTCCAAATAACATTTGTCGCATAACCACTTACTGCCCAACCACCATTTGAGTTCAATTGTGGCTGGAGTGATTATGTGTCCTTCCGCACAACTCTCGCAGATATGGTCAGCCATATTCTCACTCCTCGATAGAGATAATCTTATCAAGATTGATCTCGTCCAATGAGCTTGAAAAAAGCATGAAAAACTGACTTACAGTTCCTTCATCGAATGATTCTTTTCCATTGCATTCATAAGAGTAGATTATCCCGCCATAACTTAACTCAATGACAGTATAGATATCCTCTTCTCCTCTCCACCCTTTTGCATGAATCTTCATTCCGACTTTCAATGTAAGTCCCAATTGTTTTTCGATATCCGTAACCATATTCGTTGGTCTCCTGTTTTGTTGTTATATCAGATATTGTCTTATCTACTATATAATAGTATAGTCAGATATAATCAATCATTCATTCATCCTTCTTCACTACCGCACACATCTTTTCATCGGAAGCAGAATACTTCATCAGATAGAGTATCAGTTGGTCAGCAGACATTCCTACGTCCACTTGGACGAATGGTAATCCCTTGATTATGATCTCCTTACAATTCCCTTTAGGGAATGTCAGTACGATATTGTCTGTCACTCATCATCCCTCTTGTAATTGCATTGAGTACAACAATGGCAGTGTAAGTCAGAGACATTAAGCAGATCGTTACCGCAATTCGGACATTTGTTATTGTCTTTCAGACAGGTCTTACACGTTTGCGAATGACTGTCTGGTACGACTCCGCTATAACCACCTTCATTGTCGAACAGTACCGCACATTCGGGACAGTGGATACATTTGTTCCCCATGTCCTTCTTCTTGATGGGTTTCCCGCAACTCGGACAGTATTTCAAGGGAATCATATCTCCGTCCCCCCAGACGATGTAGAATTGTCCCTCATGTTCGATAATCCCCTCTCTGATATCGTTCATCATCACTGCATCCTCCATATCCCCGCAACATGGGTCTATGGAGAGATCGTATTCAGTCCTCTCTGGATGTATCCTGTTCATATTTTCTCCCTCTTCCCATCTTCTAAGGTGGTCACAATTATAGCAGACCTCATATCCAGAACCGTCTGGATAGACTACTCTCTTCATCTTGAATTGTTTACATTTGGGACAGTCGCTGAATCTGTAAGCGTATTTGAAGAGAGACCCATCATAGACGGTATGGATTTTCTTGTCGAATTGCACAACAACAGTCTGTCTCATTCGGCCAGCAACCTTAGAATCCCTTTCGTATCGCACTCTCTCAACAGATCGTAAAGACGGCTCTCCTTCTCTCCGTCCAGCTCGGCTACGATTGTGAATGTGAATTTTGTTCCGTTCTTAGGTAGGATATTCAGTTTTCTCTTAGTGATGCTGATCTCATTCATCCTTAACCCCCGCACAATTCCTTATCCTCTGGATAAGCTCTTCTTCATTCAGCACATGGCAATTGCCGAATTCGTCCCATCCCCTCATCATCTGGAAGACGGTTCTGTTAATCTGGAATATCGGAATGTCCCCTGTCTCCCAGATATATTCAACAATACAGTCATCGGTACTATATTCCTCCATGTGATTGAATATCTGTAACAGATCGCATTCGGTCAGAGAGTGGACTGTGATTTTCCCATATTCGCTACCCTCGATGTTGCAGTCCTGTATAGGGAAGTCCTCTTCTATGAAGTCCTCATACTCTCCGATAGTCCAATCCTTCGGTACTTGCATGATTATGTCATATTTGTGCATCTTTCATTCCTCTTTTTTCTCGTAGTGTTCGCAATGATCTTCTTCGGGAATCTCGGAAGTTCCCTCTTTATAGTAGTCGCAGTACCATACTCCGCTATCGTTATCCATAGAGAAGTGTTTACAATCAATACATATCGAATTGACAACAGGGGACATTACACATCCGCATTTCTTATTGTCCCTCTCCCCGATGATATTTCCATACCATTCCTTCGGAACGTACTTCTCGTTGATTAGAATAGCTGACCCTCTTCTAAGGGCGGGCCAGTGATCGTTATCCACGAATTCAAAACATAGCGTACCTCTCCTGGGGAAGTATTTATTGGTACGAATGACAGTGAATCCGTCTCCCCAGAATTTGGAAGAATCAATCTTGATGAACGGTAAGAAGTGATCTCTATGGAATATGTCAACTCCCTCTCCACCGAACACACTCTCTATATTTCCGAATCTTGACTCCCCGTTGAAGACTACCGTCTCATTATTCTGGATGTTGATTGCTTCTATCTTGAATTTGGAATTTTTGGAGTATTTCTCGCAAAATTCCCCATGAGATATCTTCCCTTCCTGTGCATCCCAGTAGTCCGAAAAGAACCCATCGTCCTTCACTGCGAACCAAGCTCCGTAATTGACCGAATGACGGCCCAGATTGGATTCGTAGTTACGTCTGAATCCCTCTGCATCGGGTTCTTCGGGCAAATCCGTTATACTGTCCCTTTTATATCTTTTAGGCGGTTCTTCCCTATGGGAATTAGCATCCGAATGTCCGTACTTGCTGGGTTTCCTTACCATCTCAATCAACTCATCATCTTTTTAATTCCGAGAATACAGTAATCTTCGGGGATGGCAGTATGATCTTCGTGGGTCAGAATATAGACTATCGCCACATAGACCTTCAACGGAGTCTCCGTATTGGCTCTGTAATTGGGAACAAGGATGGATTTATTGTCATCGTCCACACATTCGTATCTTATCGTATCTCCGATACGATACTTGGGATTGGCTTTACGGATATCGAATGTCCTAATTCCGTTGTTGATACTGTCAAAATACTTAGTGTTCAGTTTCAGTTCATGTTGTGTCATTGTTCACATCTCCTTTATCGTAGCAATCTGTTTTACGTTGATGAAAAGACGTTTTTTGTTCGCCATACGGACGATATAGAAATTATCCTCCCTTACAGAATCCAAGAAGGACTCTGCATCGAAGCAAATCTTCTCTCCGTTTGACATTGTGATCTCATAAGCAGTCATATTTGTTCCGTTCTGAATTCGATTCTGGTCACTTTATGTCCCCTTATACCGTTCTCCATCAGTTCGATACACTCTTTCAGAGTTGTAGTCTCGAACACATAGATTCCACTCTGGCTCATTTGCACTCCGCTACCCAGATCGCATATCGCAGTCAGTTCTACCTTCTTCATATTCTCACTTTATCCACAATCTCTTTCAGATTTACTCCGTCCTCTCCCAATACTCCCAGACAAGTGAATCTTGATTTTCCCTTGACGGTTTCGGAAGGGTCAACACAGTTGTTCTCACAGTAGTTATACATCGTAGCTCCTTTCAAATCGGGGACTCTGCTCATATTGTAGAACATCTGCTTGCAATGGCAGTAGTCACATTCCCAAATCTCTTTCAGCATCGTTCTTTTCCTCCTTTTCTTCGTAATACAGGCATCCCAACCCAGGCGAGATGATCTCACTCTTCTGGTACTCGCAGTAGCAGTACCGCCAATTCTGTTTCAGAAATTGACAATGATAACAGTCCTTTTTCTCATTCGTCATTGATATCCTCTGTCATACATTTGGATACACATATCCAGCGTTTGTGTTCGATCTCCTTCAGATGGTCAGCACATAATCTGACAGGTTCTACTATCGTATATATCTCCTCACTGTTAGTCCAATACTGATTACATTTAGGACAGTAATATCTCATTTTTCGCACCTTGCAGTTATCTTGTATATGGCGAATCCCATAGAATTCTCCCCTAATCCCTTGACTGTTATTTTCCAGACATGGTTGCTGACTTGGGTTGCATCCACGATATACCAATAGCGGGTCTCCCTTAACCATTTGTCGAAGTTATTGATCGCATCCAGACAGGATGAACCCTCGATATAATGGATATTGTCTGCATAACCCAGCGGTTCTATCTGATACTTCATCCTAACAGTCCTCCCAACATCATCTTGAATCCCTCTACAATCGCATCGAATACGGTAGCTGGCCCGAAGACGGTAAAGATCATTACCGTAGGTAATGCGATACATCCCCAGCAGACTATCAGTGCAGAGTAATCGTCCATAGTATCACATCAATTTGGAGACGTATTCGATCTCGTTCAGAATCTTCTCTCTGATCTCCTGGGGACTGACCTTCTCCTTAGTGACGAGATGGATATACTGGCGGTTAGGGATATCCTCATAATATTCCTTCTTAATCCTCTCCTGGATATATTCTTCCAGACGGTCTTTTTTCTCCTGTTGCTTTTCTCTGTAAGCGATCTCGTCTCTGACCGTACCGATATTGATATTAGACTTCAATCCATGATTGAGCATATATTCCAGCACCTTCAGAACGGCAGTCTCCGACAGATTGATTGAACGTCCTGTCCGTTCATCCAGAATAGTAGCCAGTTCCAGATCAGAATCGTAATACAGTCTGTGAGTAAGGTCTATCATTACCTTGTTCAGTTCGTTGTCGTGCATCCCATCCCTCCTTCAGCAGATCGCTCTCAATACCTTTTCGGCATTGTAAGCGTGCTTTACTGCTCTGTGAACATCCCTCAAATCGAATCCCATAGGGATTGACTCTCCCTTCTTAATCCTCTCTTCAATAAGATTGTCGAAAGCATCATTACCCTTCATCTTGGAGTCAGTGTTGCGATCCATGTCTGCGAAGTAGTTGAAATTGTTGATACGGATTCCCTCGGTCTTCCTTCCATCGAAGTCGCAGACCTTTATAGGGCATCTGTAGAAGTTGATCTTGCCCTCCAAATTGTAGGTCTTGACTGTCACTTCGTTTTGGCATCTTCCGATAACAAGGAAGTTATTGTAGGACAGGTTCTTCTCGAATCTTGCAATACTGCTGGTCATTTTATTCATCCTCCTTTTCAATAGTCCCCATCAATATCAGAGATGGGTACTCTGACTTCAATCATAGATGAGTCGGTAATGTCACAATAAACAGACTTCCATCCCATCTCATTCATATCATTTACGATATGTTCCATTGCGATCTCCAAATCATCGGGCATAACCGTAAAGACAAGGTACTTGTCTTCGACTTCGTACTCCTCATCCACCGTCCATACTCCACAGACAGATTCGAGATCGTTTCTGAATTTGTGAACTCCATTCATCTTAGGTCACTACCTTTTTTGTTGTTATATCTTGATAGCAGTTTTAGTATATATAGTTATAGTAGGGTATAATCAGATTTAATCTCTTTTTAAAGGAAGATGGCATAAACAGAGTCCTCCTTCGGTCAAATGATAAGTTCTCGTCCATTGACCGTCTATCATCTCCCAATGCCCTGTGAGACAACCTAAATCGAACAATTGGTCGATCTTCCTTCCGACTCTCTTAGAGTCAATGTCTGACAGATGTTTGAGAAGTTTGGAATGCCAGACATATTCGTTCTTCTGATTACACTCGCAAATGTAATCTAAGATTCTGCTCTCAACAGTCGGTGTCATTCCAACCTCTTATACGGCAATTGATAGTAGCTCACAATTCGGACGTTCCGTTCTTCTTCATCGGCTTTAGCACAGTCCTTGCAGACAAGTATCTCTTCTCTGATCTTGCCGATATAGTGGGGAATCCAATACTCTTTATCGGTCTTCTGGTCACATAGACAACAAGTGAACATCTTATCTCATCCTTATGTTGTTAGATAAGATATTATCTTATCTTATTTAGATTGTTGCCAGAAATATTTATAAAGGACATAAGACATTATCTTATTGCCTGTGGCATCATTCGGGTCTCGTCAGCCCATCACTCCGTCACAGGTACTTTTTTTTTCAAAAAAAAAGAAAAAGGGGATTTCTCCCCTAAGATGTTTCAAGCAGTAGGGATTGCAGTTACCTTGATGTTGTAAGTGTTGCTACAGATACTGTCAAGGGCAGAATCGAGATCGCCAACATCATCAATCGCATCTCCAGAAGGAGTAATGCCAGTGATGGTCTTGATATCGGTGTTTCCGATATGCAGAGTGATTGTGACCTTCACGGTATCCCCAGCATGGATGGTTGCCTTATCGTAAGCAACATCGGTCTGTGCGGAAGTGTTGTCGTAGGTAAGGAACTGACCGAGAACATCTCCCAATTCGACAGTGGTATTGAGAGTGAAGACAGTATCTGCGCTCATATCGGAACGGATAGTAACGTAGAAGTCCTTAGTGATATCCGCATCGTGGAAATAAGCATCGAAAGTCCTGGTGGGAGGAGTGGTGGAGGTATCAATTGCGATCTGGGTGTATGCAGAGAGTTTTATCGCATCCAGCTTACTGTTGATTGTCACTCCGTTATTGTCGGTGTAGTCGATCTCATAATATTCGGAATCAAGTCCGTTTTTCTCGATTTCAAGCTCGGTTGCGTGCGAATACGCAAATCCGAGTGCGCTAAGTGTAATCATACTGATTACGAGTATTACAAGAGGAACGATCAGTTGCTTCTTGTAAGATACTTCTTTGGCTTCTTTATAGGAGTCCATAATAATACAATATCTTACTTAGATTTAAAAGATATGGTTAGGGGATTGCTCCCCTTAAATGGTTTAGAATCTGCTCTTCAGAGACCTAATGAAGTCACTGTCTGGGCGCAGTGTCGCATACCCGATAAAGGTTATCACAGATACCAGAATCAGTACGGGAAGATAGAGTAGGATATCGTATGCCAGACCTCCTCCCTGTTCAATGGTAACGTAGGTCTGTGTCTTGGGTGCGTAGAATCCAGTAACGGTGTAATCCACGGAATCCGAATCGCTGAATTCGGTAGCGATACTGATACTGTTGATCGTAGCGTAATACTGCCCCTGGGTTATGGAAGAAGTGACAGTCGAAGTGCTGACATTCGCAGTATTGAACAGTGCGATATCGGGGACTACGGTAGTGACCTCTGTAGCATCCTCTCCTTCCCCTTCGGTTTCTGTCTGCGAAGTGAAAGTACCGATTGCTCCGATATCCTTAGTACCGTTGGCAGTAGTGACTCCGTACTGATACTGTCCGACATATACATTGCCCTGGGAGAGATCATTCAGAAGTTTTACGTTCTGACCATAGACATAATCTCCCTCGTTTGCCTTGTAGAGAAGGACATTCGCAGTACCTTTGGTACTGTCTGCTTGGGTGTAGGTCATGACTCCGTTCTGCACGGTAACGGTAACAGAGTCTATATTCACTCTGCCCAGATCGACTGTTCCTGTTGCGGTCTGCAATACGACATTTCCAGAGTTGTAGAATTGCAGAATACTGTCAGAACCGACTGCGAGATCAACGGAGTTGGTAGCATCGGCAATTTCGGGGAATGTGTAGTATCCGTCCTCGAAATTCCAATAACTGTTAAGAGTAGTGCCAGTCGGCATATAAGACGTTGCAACATCATCTTCAATAGACTGAACATCTTGGATAGTACCGTTTACATCGTAGGACATAATGTAGGCATAATCATCGTTTGCTCCGTTTGGCGCACTATACTGGGAATCAGTAATAACATAGGCCAAACGTGCGCCATTAGGAATATCCGCAAGAACCCAGGATTTACTCGCTTGAACATAAGACAACCCCGCACCATTCTCATAGTTCCACATACCCCCGACATACAACGCACAGGTAGACTTAGTATTAGTAGCGTAATAATCGTTGATTCCCTGGCCCTCCAGAGATGCAGAAGATGTTGTTGTAGATGCCGTTCCGAATACATCAGAGACAGGATTGAACGTAGCATAAGTTCCAGATTTGGAAGGCCCAGTAACGGTCTCTGCCAACGTATTGACTACTGCCGATGCAGAGGTACTTCCTCCGAGTGTATTGCCAACGGAATACTGTCCCGCATTGATAACAACATCCCCTACTGCCTCATACAGACTTCCCCAACTGTTCTCGATCAGCAAACATACCGAATCATTAGAGTTGGGGGATTTCTGGAGGGAGGAATCGGTCTGACCCGTAACGGATGATGCAGAATTATTGACAGGGCCTGCACCCATCATATACTGCGAATCCATATTGCCCATTATTGTGAATCCCATAATCCTGTAGAGAGTCCATTGATAGTAATTCCACAACTGATACGA
>Ga0326514_10000065_pt1 | contig 62361 bp, 69 predicted proteins | sample 3_2548_0518_D_FD_203653 | JGI IMG/M metagenome (GOLD analysis project Ga0326514, IMG submission 203653) | Bovine rumen microbial communities from UC Davis, California, United States - 3_2548_0518 | ecosystem: Host-associated > Mammals > Digestive system > Stomach > Rumen | place: USA... | reverse complement strand
AATTGAAAGCGACAAACAACCCTCCGAAAGCAACAGCGCCTTTTACCTGAGAAGCAAGCAAAAACACCAGATTTACAAACTGCCCACAGAAACTGTCAAGATTCTTTGGAGGATGTGGAGTTACACCATCTATATTTCCAACGCCTTCTGTCATCAATGTATAAATTGAATATGCAGAACAATAAGGCATAATGACAGGAAAACTTGACTCATCGTGAGTATAAAATATCCTGTCTTCCAAGTCTTTAAGATACTGATTTCCTAAATCAATATTGTACATTTTAGAAAGTTGCTGCTTCATTCTTCTACGTTGAACTTGCCTGTTTATATTCTTATAAACTTCGCCGTTCAAATTAGCAACATTCTTGAGTAGAACATTTGCATTGTCATCGGTTTCAGATGAACTTGCAGCATTAGAATTACTATTTACATAACTCTGAATATAGTCTATTCTATCTGTTATGAAACGAATATTCTTGTGTTCTTCACGATAAAGAATGTATTTTTTAGCAGCATCAAAATAGTCGTGAGACATCAACCACTTTTCAATAAAATCTTGTACCTTTTCAGCAGTTCTGTCTACTTCATCAAAATCCATTAAATAATCTTCAAGAGAGTTCTTCAGATGCTTGAATTGTACATATTTAGGAATTTCTCCATAAGTACAGATAAATGTCTTTTTCACAGATTCTTCAACCTTCTCAAAGCTGTAATCTACAAGCTCTCCGCTACGTTTTCTAATTTTAGTTAACTCCATATAATTTTAGCATATTTTCTTATCAATGACAGCCAAACAACAGCCATAATAAATTCTAAAATCATATACAGCTTAGTTTAACTTCATTGTCAAAATATTTATAACAATAACGTATGTCTGATTTCTCAAAACATACGGTATATAAACGACTTTAAAAAATTTAACAAAATTTTAACTTCAATTTTCAAGACCTTTAATAGCCAATAATTTAAGTTTTTTTGCCATTATACGTGTTTCGGTAGCAAACTCATAATTGTTTGAAATCCAATCGAAATATGTACTATCCTTTACAATTACATCATAAATACTATAGCCTTTCCATTTTCCAAAATTGAATTTGATGTCTTTTCTATTTCCTTCATCATCCTTTTCCACAATAAATCTTTTTGCGAGATCTAACTTGTCGTTTTTCTCTGCAAAACATATTGCGTCAATTTCTTCAACTGATGGGAGTGCATACATTTCCTTCTGTTTTTTGTAAACACGAATTGTTGCTCTGATATCAGCTTCTGCTGAATGTGCATTTTCAAACTTTTCTCCAAATAATCTAAAATAATAGTCTTCCAATTTACGTGATTCCCATTTATTGTAAATTGTATAAGCATCAATCAAATTTCTGTTCTTATAATTGAACACTTTTTTTGCACGCAAAAATTCTTCTACAAGCATTGCTAAATCAAAGTTTCCAATATTATAACCACCAAGATCACAATCTTCTATAAAGTTTAATAAATCATCAGCAATATCTTTAAAATAAGGACTATCAACAAGATCTTCTTTTGATAGTCCATGTTTTTCTTGTGCCGCAGGAGACATTTCATAATCACCAAACGGTTGTACAAGTGAGTAAAATTTGTCTAACTCATTGAGTTCTGTATCTGTTTTGATAGCTGAAATCTCAATTATCGAATCTTTTGCAATTACAAGTCCCGTAGTTTCTAAATCAAACCAAACTATATTTTTTGACATAATCATTAAATTTAATTAATAATTATAATAATAAAAGTCATTATAGTTTACAATTTTATGAAACATTTACAGTAGTTCCACTAACAGTAATAGATCCTTCAGTTTTAATTGTAATACTTCCAGCTTGGATTGTTCTCAAGTTGCTAGCAACATTTCCAGTATTATTGTTTTGTTGTGATCTTGTTTGAGATGAAGCATTATTAGTATTATTAGTATTGTTGTTTGCACCAGTTGAAGAGTCACCTGTCATTCCGTTTTGTGCAAGTATGTTACGAATATCTTCAACTGCTTTTTTCAAATCTTCATAAAATCTGGTATTATCCTTCAATTTAGAAGCAGCAACAAACAAATCGGAAAATGCTTTACCTTTTTCTATATCAATTGTGTTTACGGCTTCGGCTATTTTCTTTATTCCATCTGCTGCCTTCTTGAATGTGTCAAGCCTTACTTGACGTTCTAATGTAAACATGACTTTGTTCACATTGTTCATTCTTTTTTCTGCATCTTTTGTTTTATAAATTGTATCAAAGCCAGCTTTAAATCGTTCAGAAAAACTTTCAAATCGTTTACCTTGTGTTTTCAAATTTATTTTAGACAATGCTCCGAAACCATTACCCATACTCGTCAATAAATTAGACAATATTTTAGCATCGTCGGTTTTTATTCCACTTTTCACAAACAGCAATGTTCCGTTGACTACATCTTGTATAGCATCTTGTACTCCTTCAACATTTTTAATACCTTCTGCAACAGCATTTTTATCCCATTTAAATACTCCCCATTTTTTAGTTGTTCTGCTTCCTCCTATCGTAGCAAAAGCATCTCCTGTACTTTTCAAAACATTATACAACATTCCCATTAATCCACCATTAGGAATTCCGGCCTCATCAAAAGTTGTTCCTTCTAATACAGATTTATTATTATTATAAAATGCCGTAAATGAAATTAAACCATTTGTTATACCGGTTAATACTTCTTCAACACCCTTAACAGAATCTATACCTTCTGCTGCTGCATTTTTATCCCATTTAAATATAAACCATCCTTTTGAAACAGTTTGTCCGCCTCCTACTGCTGCAAATGCATTTCCAACAGATGTTACAGTATTTTTCAATGCTGAGAAAAATGGAGTTTCGTTATTAGGATTATCAGGATCAAATCCTATAAGTTTCTCATTAGCTTGATACCATTTTGTAAACTCAACTAATCCTGTTGCAATATCTTTCAATGCTTGGCCTGCACCTTTAACAGAATTTATACCTTCTGCTGCTGCGCTTTTGTTCCAAGTAAATCCAAGAAAATGTTTCTCAACTTGTTCTCCTTCGTTACCGACTTTAGCAAATGCTTGTCCAACCGAAGTTATAGTTGTACGTAATGCTATGAAAAATGGAGAGTTTTCATCACTCATATCTATCAACTTCTCATTTGCTTGATACCACTGAGTGAATTCGACTAATCCTCTAGATATATCTTTCAATGCTTTTCCTGCACCCATTACTGAATCTATTCCTTCTTTCACAACATTTTTATCTACACTAAATCCGCCAAACAATCTTCCAAGCAAACCTCCTCGTACAGTAGTTTTTGTCACATTTCCTGCTTTTCCTACTGCTTCAAATGCAGCAGACATTGTTGTCAATGTTTGAGACAATGCTATTGTATCGTTTTCAGTCCAATCAAGCTTTTTCATTTGTTTTAAGCCGAATGACACCAATATTAAAGCGTGACCAGCGGCAATAAATGCCATTGCAGATTCAACCATTCTTACTGCATCAACTGCACCTGTTATTACTCCTCCTACTTTTTTGAAAAATCCACCTATACCTTTTTCATTTTTTGGATCTGTTCCAAGAAAAGCTGCTCTAATTCCAGCAAAAGCGCTTACAAGTTTAGCTGTATCGCCTTTTTCTTCATCTGGATTCCAGTTTATTGATTTAAATATTTTTAAGCCTGCTGATAACAATATCAATGCAATTGCGGCAGGCATCATTGCTAATGCACCTGCTATAATAAACGGTGACATTAGTCCAGCTTTTGCATACGATTTACCAATTCCAGTTACGACAGCATTTAAGCCGTCTGCAAACTGTTCTTGGTCTTTTACATTTTTAACTGCTAAAGAATACAATAAAAGACCTATAGAAACAACAACAAGTGAAGCACCAGCAGCAATCATTGAAAGTGCTCCTGGTATTACTAATACAGCCATAGCGCCAACATTTGCAAATGACGTGCCTACTCCTGTTATAATTTGTTTCATTTGTTCAATCTTGTCTCCTTTTCCAAAAACATTTATAGCAATCGAAAACAAGAGCAAACTTGCCGACAATAATATTAAAGGTATAGCTACTGCAGTCATTGCTAACACACCCAATCCTATAGGTCCAGCCAATACACCAGCAAGTCCAAATACTGCGCCAAGAGTAAGTAATACTCCACCCATTATAAGTATTTTTACTGGATCTTTTGCAAATGGTATAAGAGCAACAGAAAATATTAACAATGATATGCCTAAAGATATTAAAGCAACACCGGCAGCAGCCAACACAAGTGATCCTTTTGCAATATGTCTTGCTTTTTTACCAGCACTTGACATTATTTTTGTTATAGTCCACGTTGTCAACCATATTGCCGGCAAAGTTATCATTGTAGGAACTGCCAAAATTCCTGCCAACAAAGCAGTTCCCATAAATTCCAACAAGTTAACACCTACAAGTCCAAGTTTAAGAGAATTTTCAATTCCTTCTTTTAGTTGTTTATCGCGGCCTCTTCCTGCTATAAGATTAACAAACATGTTAATTTCTAGAGCAGCCAACGGTATCAAAAGTGCATCAACTACCATAAGAGGTGCAGACAATGCAATATATCCAAAAAACGCAAACAGTCCAATGCCGACATTACACAACAACGCAACATTTTCTAACGCATTTTTTGTGTCTTTTGTTGAATATTGTTTGGACAATAAGTTTAGAAACATATTAATTTCTAAAACTGCCATCGGAATTGCTACTAAACCAATTATCATTGCCGGTGTAGACAATGCTATCATTCCTGTAAAAACAAACAAGGCCTCTCCTATGTCGCCCAACAATTGTGCATTTTTCAATGCTTCTTTTGTGTCTTTTGTTTGTTCCAACGCCGATGTTATATCCGTTATAGCATCAGCAAGTTTTTTAGAAACTGTTTTAGGAACTAATGTAAATATCAATAATCCTTGTGAGAAATTTTTAACACTAACTCCCAACGCTCCCAACAACTCTACTCCTTCTTTTATAGAAGAATTTTTCTCAGATTTTGACTTGATTTTATCAATTGCTTTTTCAGCTGTTTTTCTTTTTACAAGAGATGCTAATTGGTTTGAAATATTACCTAATTGTGTTGTTATTACTTCAAAATATGACATAGCGCTAGATATACCAGTAACAACTTCTAATATATCCTTTGTTGTTTTGTTGGTTTCTTCTAACGTTTTTTCAATTTTTGACATCGGTGACATCAAATCTTTTACTGAAAAAGCTGCCATATAATCAATTTACATATTTTATTATTTATTACAAAAAAAGAATGCCAAAACAATCAAAATCTTGGCATTCTTGGCATACTAAATCTTGGCATAGAAGGCTGTTTCATATACTTAGACATATTCTTCTGATATGAATTTGCTTGATTTAGATATTTGTCAGCTTGCGGGTTAGATTCTTGCTCTCCTTTTTCTTGATTCTTCTTTCTTTCTTCAAGAATTTCTTGATACATTTCTATTGTATATTCATATTCAAAAAAAGGCAAAGCATCTATTTCAGACGGTTGAACATGAAGTTCTTCCATCAAAAGAACTCTCATTTTATAAAAGTTCATCAGAGATATCTGAAATAACGAAAAGACTTCTGAGCCCGCTTTGAAAGGAAAGCGGTACTGTTACTTCTCCTCCGCATTTTTCACAAATATAAGTAAACTCTGGCTTTATACCTACTTTTATGTTTTCTGCCATTTTAAATACAATTGCGAACTTTTTAGCATCCCATCCTGCTATATTCGTTGCAAATGCCATTATATTCTTTTCATCGAAGCCTCTCCATTCACGAACAAGATATGGAACAATTTGGAATAATGACTTATCCCACTGTTTGTGTTCTTCCTCTTTCTTTCTTGCCCATTCAGTAATTGCTCTCATTATGCCGATTGTTGGAGGTGCCATTATTATTTCACCGTAGCTTTTTGTCTGTATTCTATATCCTTTTATAGAACTGTCATAATACTTTTCAATACTTTCGTCTGGTGTATAGCATTGTATGTTTTCTGTACGAAGTTCATAAGAGTCTTCACATCCGCCGCAATCGCATTTTTTACTTGCTGGCATCATTATCTTGTTTTCTCCGTTTTTAAACGTAAGTTCTTTAACAGATAAAATAACATATAGACGATCCTCTTCAAGAATATCTTTATATGAACCCATTGTTTCGCCGTAAGAAACTTTTACACAAGAAACGAGAATGTCGTTTAATTTATCATCAATGTCTTGGATGTTGTTTTCATCAATCATTGAATAGTTTCTTATTTCTTTTACCATAGCAGGACGAATTCTGATTCTAAAATCGTCACGATAAAAACGACCAGCAGATGGCAAGTTTTCAAGAGGCAAATCAATAAAACCAGCAAACTGCTTCATTCTTATATAGTCAGGATCGCTTTCATCAATTTGGTGCCCTTTGTTGCGAGTAACATCAACATGTCCAAGAGAAGGTCTCTCTGCTTCTTTTTGTTTCATTGCTGCATCAAAAGTTGCATTTACATCTTCTTGATACTGTGTATATTCTTTATCTTCCATAATTAATTATTTTTGTTTATTTCTCTTAATATAAGTTCTCTTACAAAATAAGATACTGTCAAATCTGTTCCTCTTTCCATAGATTTTTTGATAATATAATCATTCAATCTTTCTAAATCTTCTTGTGAAAGAAGAACTTGAATTTTTGTCGTTAATTTTTTCTTTGTTGGTTTCATTTCTAAAGCAGTTTCATTATAACCATAATCTGGATCGTCTGCTTTATACTGTGCAATCCAATACTCGACTCTTTCAAACAGTTTTTCTAAATCAGTATTTTGTTCAACGTGTTCCAATACTGTTTTCTCAAAAGAATTTATTCCATAAGTTTTAATTGCTTTTGAAATATACTTTCCTGTCCCGAAAGTTTCAGCATTATCATTTAAAGAATATCCGACAAAAACTTTATTGTTCTTTTTATTTTTCGTCGCGAATATTATCATTTATATTATTATTTATATTATATATTATATATTATCTAAAAATTTACAAAAATTTCATAAAAAAGGCACCGTCAAAACGGTGCCCAAACAAAAAAGTTAAACTATGAAAGAAAGAAGATTTCAAATTAAAGACCAAGAGAATCATCGTCCCAGTGATCGCATCTCCAAGTAAGCGACAAAGTAACAGGATCTCCAGCACTATAGTCTAATTCTGTTTGCCATCCATCACCTTTTGGCCATATATCTTTCAAAACAATTCTTCTATAAACGTCACCTACTCTATTGTGCATCACAACCAAAGCAGATCCACAATAATCGCGTTTAAGTCCCATTTCTCCAGTAAGAGGATTCCATACGCGGTTTCTCCAACGTCTTATTGCATTATAGACATAGTTTTCATTTGCATCGTTCAAGTTCAATGTAAAATCTATAGTTACATCAATACCGGTTTCATCTGGAACACCTGCATACGTTCTTTTTGCATATTTATACTTTTGTTCAATTTGTTCCCAATTCTGATCTAAGTTAAGACCAGATATTTTTACTATATGTTCAAGAAGCAATCCTGCATCGTCACCATCTGGAGTAAACAAAGTAACTTCAAACATATTTTGAGTTACCGGTTCAAATTTGTTTACAGCTGCTCTAGAATTATTGTAATGTGGTAATCCACCCATATTCTTAAAATTATTTTTGTTTTGAGTTATTTCTCAATTTATATATTTATTTATTATCCACTTTTTTAATCACAATACTATTGGTTTCAGACAATTTCCAAATTTTTTTAATCCTTGAACCCATAGTTCCTTTTTTGACAGTATTTAAACCATCACTGTTTGTTCTTGTTCTTTTCTTTCCACAGTTGCATCCCATAATATTTGCCGTTTATTTTATTTATTAATTAAACAGAATCCAAAAATTGAAATATAAAATTTGTATAAAACTTAAGAACAAAAAATATAAATAAAGCCAGATTGATTAGATCTGGCTTTTTTATTTGTCAATATTATAAGACAATTTATTAGATTTCACCTGTTGATATTGCACCGGTCTTAAGTATGTGAAGTCTTTGAGCGATGATTTCCATACCCTTGACAGGCTCAATATACATATCAAGAACACCCATATTGTTGTCAATTACTTCTGGAGTATTATTAGACTCGTTCATGACAGTTTTGAAATCATATATACCATCATTTGCTTGGACAGATTTCAAGAAGTTGTCTACCAAAGTCTTGATTTCAAGTCTTGTTTGAGCAGTGTTTGCTTCGAACAAATAATGTTTCAATATGTTTTCAACGCCATCTTGAATATAAATAACAGCTTCTCTTACGTGAATTGAACTTAATGCAGATTTTGGTGTCTGCTGTGCAGTTTTGTTTGCAAAGATGACAGGACCGACGTTTTTCTTCCAAACAATACAGTTGAAGCCAAATGGCTCAAGGTTTGCACGATCATCGTCATCGATTGACATTTCAACACCAACAACTCCACTACCTGAAATGATACCACGTCTTGTACCAGCAACAAGTGACCAAGGATGATCATTTACATATTTCTCCATAAAGTTGTTAGAAACATAAGCAGCAGGAGGAACTTGTATGTTCTTGCCTAGATCTCTTACAGTGATGTATGGAAAGTAGTAACCGCACCAAGATGCACCTTGCTCAATTGTTGGAAGTGAGAACAACCAAGAAGGATTCTTGCTCAAATTACCGCCTTGTGAAATATACAAAGATGAAAGAGCAGAACCGTCTTTGAATGAAGGATCTATGCTGTTTCTGAAATCTTTTGCTGCAGGAGCATTCAAAATAGCAAATGCAGACTGTCTCTTCTTACAAAGTGATGCAAATTTCCATTTGCAGTTAGTTTCAAGTCCAAGACCGAAGGTATCAACAATATAACGGAAAGTTATAATGTCTCTTGACTGAAGTCCTTTTGCGATATGAGAATCAACTGCGTCGCCAAGTACGTAATCAATTATTTCATTTTGACGCGAGTTAGAACCGTCGGGAATATGAACAGATTTCTTAAGTTTAAATCCATTCAAAGTGAATACATGCAAATTAGTAGAAAGTGTATCAATTGTGTCAACTACTCTAACTGAACCGTTTAGATCTTTTATTTCAGATTGGCAGATTACAAGCATGTAAGTCTCATCTTTTCCTGTACCGCTTCCGCTGTTTGCTGAATGCAACACAATGTTTCTAACAGCATTGATTCTTGTAAGTCTTGGATTCCATTCATCGGAGTCTTCGTCATCTTGTCCATCCAAATCTTTCCAAACAGGAGTACCTATCATATAATTGCCAACTTTGACGTTTGAATAGAATTCAACTTTTGCAAGTTTTTCTTTACCAGAAAGTCCTGTTAGATTTCTTTTTATAAAGACCATGTTGTTTTCTATAGACGTCAACTTAGCTTCTTCACGAAGTTTCTTGATAATGCTTTCATCTGTTTCTTTTTTATATTCATAATATCCAAATTCATCGTTTCCGTTTCCGCTGCCACTTCCTTTTGTGAAGTCAACATCGTATGACAACATTTTTACATGAACGTCTTTTGAATTACCGTTTTCATCCCAAATAGTATGACCAATCAAATCAAGACCGCCAACAATACCATCCATATATTCATCGTTGTCGAACAAGTTTTCGTTTACAGAGCAAAGCAAACCAATCTGATCTACATTATTGTTGATAACCTTTTCAATATAAACGTTGTTGCCAAACTTGTCAACAAAGTTAGGTATCAAACAACCTGTATAAATTGCAACTGTTGAAACTTCAGACTCGTTTATGAAAGCAGTAAATGCTGTATCTGTTGTGTCAGTTTCTTTAAATTTACGTTTAAGACCTTTTTGTTTATCAAAATATCTCTGATAAATAGGATCTGTTGCAAATCTTGCATAAGGACCATTTTCATCATTCAAATCAGCACCAAAATTACCACTGATAACGTATACATCTACAAAGAAGTCGCTTATCAAAGAGTCTTTACTTAAGAAAGCAGGAACTTCTGTTGAACCGTACCAGTCAAGAGCAGTCAAATTGTAAGATTGTGCATTGTCAGACTTTTTAACGATTATAGAAATAGGTTTCTTTGAAATGTTTGTAAAGTTCAAAAGTCCATTTAATTCTTCTTCGTGATAGTCATTTGGATTATAACTTTCATCTAACTGATAATAAGCTGTATCTATTTCATCATCGAACGAATAAATTGTATGAATATTGTTGAAGAATGCTTCAGAATCTGCATACCAGAATTTATCTGTATTGAACATTCCGGAATACAATGCTTTTTTGAATTCACCATTCTGTACGTTTGCAGCAGTTGACATCTGAATAAATCCAACCTCATCAAGATCAGTTTTTTCTTCTTCATATTCTTGTTCCGTACAAGGATCTGTATCATTCAACTTGAGCATATTCATTACATAAATAGGACCAGTGAGCAATGCAGTCAAACAGCTTCTATGGAAATAGCTTCCTTTTTTCTCAAGTGTTCTGTCGATATCACCAAAAATATCTTTGAACTGTTTTGTATCTCTTACATATACTGGAGTATTGAACGGACCTTTTTTAGAAAATCCCATCAAAAGACGTGTCTGAGAAACGGGCATGTCAATTATTTGACTTCTGTCTTCCTCAAAACGATAAACACCAGCAGCTTTGAGATTAATTAATTCTTTATCTAACGCCATATTATTGTGTTATTTTTTATTATTTATTCAATTAATAGAAAAATTTAACAAAATATATTATATTTTTAAACAAAAGCAGCAAGTATAATATACTTGCTGCACAACTTGTATAAATTCAAAATATTAATTATTGTATTTTGTTATTTTCAACATATTTTTTTCTAGCCACGTTGCTGACATTATTGTTTTCTTTGGAGTTAAGTCTTTTTTGCATTCAAATAAAATTGGAAAAAGTCTTCCTTCAAAAGTGCAAGCAAACTCTTTAACTTGTCCAAATAAAACTACGCCGTTGCTATATTCACATTTTACAATATCTCCTATTTTAAGAAGTGTATCTTGGACATAAGCTCCTGCACGGTTTGCATTCATTATATCATTCAATGCAGTTTCATATTTATGAAGTTTTTGTTCGGTATCAGGAATCCAAAAATTTCTGAGTCCATTCTCTTCCAAATAATTTTTATCTGGTGGTTTCAATGACTCGTTTACTTCAAAATCGTCAAATTTCTTTATCATATTAAAAAATCGTTTTCTTTGTGTCTTCGACTATTTTGAATGGATCAGAAGAAGTCCAATCAACAACCCAGTGAGAACTTATTTTTAAGTTAAGCTCCTTTGCAAAACTCCAACCATAAAAAAATCTTCCGAGACATGAAAGTCCTATACCACGGTCGTTAGTTTGTTCCATACAGCGGTTGAAAGCCGTATCACAAGAACTTTCGCCAAATGGGTCTTGTCTCAAGTAACCTCTAGAGTTCATCCAACCATAGTCAAGAAATCCTTGAATAAAACCGTGAGTGTCATCTGCGCCTGAACCGAACATATAGTCAAAATCATCAAACTTCATACGAATGTCTTTAATGAGGTGAATTGCTTCAGCTGCAGACACAAGGCCTTGACTATTTTTTGTCATAGAATAAAAAGCCAAGCGAGCGTCCTCCATAGTTTTTGCATTCTTGTCAGTGTCTTCTTTTGCAGTACGTTTAAATTTTGCAATTAGATTTTTGATATTATCGCCCAAACTCTCGTTTATGAACTCATCGAATTTCTTTATCATAAACCCTATTTTTATTATTTATTAAAAAGTTCTTTAAGAGAATTAAATTCTTTTATTATTTCAGTTTTGTACTTTTGTTTCCACAAAAAAGACCGCGCATCTTCGTTTTTTGTATTTTCCTTTTTTAATTCTTTGCTTGTCATTGTTTCTGCTTTTGTATATCCGTTGTATGCGTCCATTGCCGGATTTATAATTTGTCCGAAAACAACTAATGAAATATGAAACAATTTATCATATTCATCATAGTATTTTATGACATTATAGTTTATTTGTTTTTCTTCCAGATATTGTGCTATTATGTAAGCCAGCCATATACAACCGCCTTCATTTACATAATATTTTGTATTCATTTTGCTACAAAAGCTGGTTAATTCATTAACCATATTCTGTGATTGTTCAAACAGTAATATGAGTCGTTTGTCTATTTTCATTGCTTTATTTATTTTCAAGAAGCGAATATATGTCATAATTGTTCAAGTCTTCATTCATTCCTCCCTGCAAATCCATTTTTTGCATAATCAGATTATATGTTTCTGGAGTAATCTTATCAAGATATTCTTCAACAAAATCTGCATATTCTACTGTTTCAAAGAAGTTTGATGCATTTACACTACTCATCATCAAGTCATCGTGACCGACTTGTGCTTTGAAACTATTTTTGACTTTTCCAAAAGTTTTTGCTTCTAGAACAGTGTCTTTGTCTACAATTTCAATACGGTGTTTTGCTGTCAATAATTTGAAGTTTTGACAGAAAATTACTTTATTGTCATTTTTGACTTTAAGTCCGTACTCTGGAACTTTTGCTTCTTTTCTATGCTTAAATCTCAAAACTGCACTTTCATCAAAATCGTTTATGACAGGAAAACAAGTTGACATGTCTTTCATCAACTCCGAACCAAACAAATTCCATTCAATAAGAATTTTAACGTGTTCTATATCAAAGACGTGATGCGTCAAAAGATATGCAATTTGTGCAAGTTGACTTACTGTCAATTCTTTGTCGTGCAATCTTCCAATTTGTCTCAACCCAAAATAGTCATAAACATTTGTTGAGTTTGTTTTTTCTATCCATTTTTTAGGCAAAGGCTGCAGTTTAAAAATGTTGATAACGGAAAAGTCAGGATCATCTCCGCCTGCACCTTCTGAAATATCAATACTGAACAAATAATATCTGTTGTCATCTCTTATAGTATCAACATCAAATCTAGGATCCCATAAAAGATTGTCATATTTGACTTCGTAATCATCAAGAATTGAAAAGTCGTGATGAACAAATTTTATTTTAGACTTTTCAAGAAATTTTAATGTATCGGACGACAGAAGCAATTCATTTTCATCAAGAAAACTATTTCCATACTGCCTATTGAATGCTTCAATTGAACCAAGGTTTTTAAGTTCTTGTCTATACCACGCATCATCTCGGCCGGGAACCTCCCACCAATCAACACGAAATGCTCCATAATCGTTTTCTCCATTTTCTGCTGCTGTGTAAATATCAAAGAATTTGTTCATTCCGTTTGGTGTTGACGTAATTATAATTCTCGATATTTTAGATGACGACAAAGTAGGGTACAAGTTTTCATAAAATGGATTGATAAAAGCAGGATCTACGTGAGCAAACTCGTCAAGAAAAAGCAAATGAATAGTGAACGAAATACCAGTTCTTTTTGTTGTATTTTGTCCTACAACACGGCATCCGTTGTCAAATTTTTCAGACATGACATCCCATTTGAGAATTCCAGGTTTTAAGAAAAATGGCAAGTTTTCAAAAATGACTTTTCCTTTATCTATAATCTCTTTTGTTGTTTCTCCTTTGTTAGAAACAATCATTACGTTTTTGTCAAAATTGAAAAGAGAATACCAAGCAATGAAAATTGATGAACATATTGTCTTTCCTATTTGTCTGGCGGCTAAGCATATTGAAAATCTGTTATTTGCATAGTGTCTTAACATTGCTCTCTGATAGTCACGCAATTTAATTTTACGTACACCATCATCGGTCATAACCATACAATAAGTATCTGCAAAATAACAAATATCATTTGCGCATTTTGCTATTTCATCCGCTTCCCATTGTGTATAGTCATAAACAAGATTTGGTTTTCTCAGGTTTACGTTTTTCATATAAAACGGACTAGACTTCAGTGGAATACCATTATCTATGGCATCCAAAGCTTCTTGTACTCGTTTTGAATTCCAAACCTCTGTTGTTTCTTGCTTCTGAATTTCAAGTTCGTAGCCAGAAGACTTTATCATTTTACTTATCGCCATCTTCTACGATTGCCATTATATTTTCATCACGATATAAAAAATATTCTTCGTTGTCTATTTTTATATCTGTTCCTTTTCCTATTTCTACAAAAACTGTCATTCCAGCGGAAACGAGTTCAGATGCAGAATCTACAACTGAAAATTTTCTATTCCATTTTATAGGTGTAATATAAATTCCGCTTTTAGTTATGTTGTCGGGTTTTATTTCTTTCAATAAAACATATTTATTATTAAGTTCTATCATATACAAATCTCGTAAGTATTGTTTCGTTTCTTTTATGAATAAGGGTTGACTCTATATAATTTATAAACAACTTCATAATAGTTAGATCTGCACACCGATAATTAAAATCAAACTCTGTATAGTTTTTATACTTATCATTATGAGTAAATTTTTCATATATTTTTATACATACTCCCGCTACTTCAAAAAATGAATCAATATTTTGAATTGTGTTGTATGGTGCAAGATCATATTGATGAGTAATTGCAAGTTGTCCTAATGTAAGAATATTGATTTTATTTTTTAAATAATACGAAAAATATGTATCATCATATAATAACGGTATATATAATGGAATTTCACTTATATTAAATCCAGATACAATATTTTGTACAATGTTTTTTCCAAATACTGCAAAATTTCCTCTATATACTGTAAACCTTTCAAATGGATTTTCTATTTCGTATTCATAAGAAATTCCTGTAATTACATTGTTTTCAGTATCCCACTGTTGAGTAAAATAATTTGCTTGCTGTAAATTTATTATAAATGATGTATTAGTTTTTATAATTGCATCATATTCAATATTTGAATTTTCTATAAACTTAAAGCAATCGTAAACTTTATAAGTAAGTTCTTTATCATATTTTTCGATATCACCGGTATGTAACCATATAATTTGATTTTCTTCATCTATCCGTGTTTCTCCTTCAGTAGTTGCTCGAACACCGTAGTATTTCATAGGAAAACACCAATAGTGTATAATTTTGTTGTAATGCTCTTTTAATAATTCAAATTCCTTTAAACATAAAGCATCTTCATATAAAAACGACAATATTATCATATTCTTCATAATTCAATTAAATTCATGTTGTATCATAAAAATTTAACAATAATATACTGCATCTACCGTGTTTTGATTTATGTCAATAAGATAATGATCTTCTGCAAAATTTATTATCATTTTCAAAAGCACAATATCTGGACACATATATTCTAAATTATCTTTCGTGTACAAAGATGTTTTCTTATCAGATATATTATACATTTTACAACAAATTACACCAACCTTTAACACATCTTCAATTTTATGTATTGGATGTATTATGTTTGTTGCATTATCAAATGCTACGTGTCCACATTTTTTTACATATAAATTATTATTATTTATTAGTATTTTTGAAATAATCACATCATCTGCTTTTTCAAGTATTTGTCTATCAAAATCTCGCAGTTCCTCAAGTATTTTATTTTCCGTAGATTCTACATCAGCTGTTATTATATCGTGAATATGATTATGATACATACAAATACAATTTCCTCTTACAAAGAAATTCATTATACTACTATTTTTCATACATACTATTTGACCTGTGTATATGGCATTTTCTGTATCTTTTTGTATAAGATTGTTTAATATAATTAAATTTAAATAACTAGAAGTATTACCTTTTATAATTACGTCATATTCTATATCACTTTCTTCAATAAATTTAAAACAATCTATAACTTTGCAAATAAGACTTTTATCGTATTCTTTAATATTGTCAGTATGCAGCCATATAATTTGATTTTCTTTATCAATTCTTGTTTCTCCTTCTTCAGTTGCTCTTACTCCATAATATTTTATAGGAAAACAAAAATAATCTATAATCTTGTTATAGTGCTCTTTAAGTAGCTCAAATTCCTTTAATATCAAAGGATCTTCGTGCATAAATGATAATACTAATATATTCTTCATAATTTAATTTTTATTCGTCTATAAATTCATCTGTTCCGTCATCACTACTTTCGATATAGTTGATATAATCTGGAGCATCTTTATGTTCATATTCCTCTTCTTCTTTATCGGCATTTTCATAATATCTGTTCATTGAACTTTGAACAGCTTGCATAAGTTCTCTTGCACCTCTTGCACGTAACGATTTTCCTTCTGTATTTTCTCCTTCATGGCCTTCTTCAAGTTCTTTCTGCATCTCATAAATTTCAATTTCCCTTGCCACTTTCTTAACATTTTCTTCAACAGCAACAATATACATTGTTTGAGTTTTGATTATATCTAACTGCGTACGTTGCAATTCAGATAATACTTCATACAAACGAGGCGCAACATCGCCTTCACCTATCTGATCCATAAGTGAAGTTATAGCTTTTTCAGAATTTTCCATTTGAGTCAAAAGCATACTCAGTGACATCTTGTCAATTTCTGCTTTAGCTTTTACATATTCATTTCGGTCTATGATATCTTCTTTCAGATAAAACTTAAGCATTTTATCAATAGTCTTTGATGCTTTTTCTCTGTTTTGCTCAATTCTTTTTGCCGATGAATTGTCTACACGAACTTTGTGCAATTCTGGAGTTTCATCAACTCCTGGAACTGCATCAGGCAAATCATCCAACAAATCACCAAGTGAGCTATTTTTAAAATCTTCTTTTGTCATAAAATATATTATATAATATATATTATTTATTAATAACAAAAAAAGCAGGACTATTTTGTCCTGCTATGTTGCAAAATTATAATAATTTAGTTATTTCCTTCTGGATCATTCATGAAAGCATGCAAGTCATCGGTATTGATTTTTTTCCATTCTGCTAATGTATATAAGCATTCCCAACCATCGTCTTCAATTATTTCAAGATTTTTGCCTTTCATAAGTACAGAAAATGCATCTGTCGCCAATGTGAATTTCTTTTCTTCTGGATATACAGCAAGATACCAACTTTCCTCCCAACCTGTTGGTTCAAAATTAATAACAAATTGTGCCATAAAACTTCCATCTTCTTCAGCACCAAAATCCATAAATCCATATTCAGGATTCATCAACCCGACAAGTTCAGGACTATCTACAATATCCAATTTCATTGCAGAAGCAAACTGTTTAGCTAACTTTCTTGCTTCGTTTATTCCTTGCTGTTCACTTGCATACTGTTCAAATAATTTAATATAACTCATATTTTTGTTTATTTTATTTATTTATACTTCTCCATATTCAATATCTTCTTCTGCACTAGCAATCATGTTGATAATCAAATCCTCATCATATTTTTCTCTCATTCCTTTAAACCAATTTATAAACGAGTTATACAAAAACTTATGCTTAGGATTAGATGGAATATATTGAGCACTCGTAGCAAACAGTCCTCTTATACTTTCGTTTGTTTCAAATTCGTCAAACTTCTGTATCATATTAACTCAATTTTTGTATTGTATCCTTTATTTCGTCTAAAACTTCTTTATCATCTGGAAACACTTTTTCATATTCATGCATACCACGTTGAAGTCCAAGTACAATATATTTTTAATTGTTTGAAAATCTTCTAATCTTGCATTTGCATACATCTCATTGAGTATTTCCATTGTCCAATCTTTTACTTGTTTTGCTATAAAAGTAGGATTGGTGCGTGACTCTGTAATATATTGTTCGTAATCTTGTATCATAGTTGTATTTATTTTATTTATAATGCAATAATTTGACTCTATTTCGTTTTTTGCAACAATAGTTCAGGTGTAGCATTGTCTACTAATGTAGTCAAATGAGTATCGTTGACAACATATTGCTGCAATACAGAAAGTTGTTCATCTTCTTCTATTGGAGCTTTCCAAACTCTAAAATTCGTAAACTTGCATTCGCTTCCGTAAAGTTTCCATTCTCCGGTAGTGTCTTCACTTATTGTTGCATCGTTCCAAGTGTTTTTGTATACTTTCTGCAGTTTATTGTCTTTTTCTTGATATACAAATATACTGAATTGATGTGCAAGTTCATTGTAGTTTATCACGAATATATACCAGTTATCATTCTCGAAAGCAAAATTGCTTGTATAAGATTTTCCATTGTATTCAATTTCTATGCTTTTTCCACTTACACTAACTTTGAAATTGTCATCGTATACTAATACATCAGTCTTTTGTATTTGTTTTATAGCTACAAAATCTTTCAATTCCGCATGCAAGTTTGTTGTTAGTTCAACGATTATTTGATTGTTTTTTGTTTCAACATTCTTAATGCAGTACAATCTTCTATCAATTTTCAAATAATCGTATTTTTGCAAAGACTCATAACGTAATTTTTCCATTTTGTCTAACGGAATATCTGCTGTTATAAAGTATCCGTTTCCTTCTTTGAATTTTAGTATAGTTTTTGGAGCTGGTTTTGTTTGCAGATTTATAAAGAAAGAAATTGCACCGTTTACATATCCATACTGAGATTTCTGGAAAGCAGTTCCTTCTCTATATTTTACAGCAAGATCATTTGCAGGTATACTTCTCAAATCGTAACAATATTTTGAAATTACAGTATAGCCGTTGTGTACCGATATTGGTTCAATTTTCAACTGTTTGTGCAAATAAGTACGGACATAGTCATCAGAAAGTGTACCTATTGTTTTGTATTGGTTTGGTTTTCTTGTGTCATCATATTCAATTTCACGTTCTTCTTTGAATACATCTTCGATGCTGGAAACAATATCTTCTGTCTGTATCTTAAGATCTTCGGCATTGTCATAACCAACCGCAGTACGTTTCTGGTATGGTACAAGTGATACTCTCCAATAAGCAGAACCAAAAATGACATCATCTGGTTGGGCTACTGCATCAACTTCATACACCCTATTCATATATTGTTCAAAATACAAATAGTCGTGTTGCATAGGTCTTGCACCTTTTCCAAAAACTTGTTCAAATGAAGATTTGACTATATGAACTTCAAACTGTGCAGGGAAGTCTAACATTAAAGGGTTGTATTGTATATCTCTGGAAGGAAGTTGATTGTCAGGTATCAATATTTTTACAGTATCGTACTGTGAAACATTATAAAGTGAATATTCCTTTAAAATGACATCGCGACTTTTTTGGTCTGGATCAACTTTATAGTAACCGACGCAAAAACCGAACATATTTGAGATAACACCGCACAGTTGTTGATATAATACATTCGTATTGCCCAAATTGTATGGATTAAATGTTTCACCACAACAATTGTTGAAAACAAACCCTTGCACAATAGAATTTGCATCACAACAAGTGACTTGGTCATTTACACAAAATTCATTGTTGTTTTGCAAAATTTGTAAATCAAGAGTTTCTGCTGTTAATCTATGTTTTTCTAATTCTCCTATTTGTGTAAGTCTAAGTTGTAGAAAAAATAGTTTATCTTTAGGCGGTTGAAGATTTAATAAATTTACATAATTGTCACCACACCAAATAAAATCTGTAAACGAAAATCCATCTATACTCCATCTAAACTCTTTATAATAATACAAATCTTCAGTTTCTTTATCAGATACTTTTATCCACTCAACTTTTTCGGCTTCTTTTTCGACTTCTTTTTCTATGATTATACTAAATTTACAGCTTAAAATCTTTTGAACAAGCAGCCAAGGATTGCTAAATTGTACAAGTAAAGCTTCGCCCTCTTTTGATGTACTTTGGTTTATAGTCATTAGTTCATCTATTTAATTATTTATTGAAAACAAAAAAGAGCACTCTAAGAAGTGCTCTCAACAATTATCATAATAAAAATCAATAAACTAAATAGTCTGTTATATAAAGAACATTTGTTTCTTCCGCTTTCTCTCCAAAAAATGCAGTCAATGAAGCAACAAACTGCGCATAATATTCTGCATCCTGCCCGTCAATTTTGTCTGCTCCTATAATTGCAAAAATTTCACTCAAATCTTTCCATTTCAAATTGATATATGCAGATCTGTTCAAATAAGAATTTGAAATTTTTCCAGCCTTTATAAGTTCCTTGTTCACAATCTCTATCATTTCTCTCGAGAAAAATGTAGAAGCATCAAAAACTATATCAGTTATAAAAATCTGAAAATTGAATACATCTTCTTTGTTTCCAATTTCATCCTTTGTTATCCTGTCGAACTCATCTTCTGAAAATGCAAAATTAATTTTCTTCAAATTGGGATAAGTGTCCAAAATCGAATAAAGAAAAATTATACTGTTTATTTGTATTAGTTCATCTTCATTTTCAGAAATCTCTAAATCCTTTATCATCGAAATAATTTCAGGACTCATTCCGAGAACCGTATGAAACTCTTGTATTGTATAGCTGTAATTGTTCTTTCTACTGATTTTGTTGTACGACTTCATTGCTTTGCACAACATATTGTCATACTTGTCATGAGGATAAAGAATATATGTAAGTCCTGTTGTGAGATTTATACAAATCTCTGAAAAGTCCGTTGTCATTTTTTCGAGAAATATGTTTTTTCTAAAATATCTAATGCTTTTTCAACCTCTTTTTGATTGAATTTGTATGTATCTTTAAATTCCTTTTCTCCGATTTCATTCATTTTCATATACATTGCAACAGCATCTTCATTCAATTTTTTTGTTTTGTCTGAAGACATGTTTTTTGTTTTTGTATAAATGAAACCGGGAGTTCTTTTAAACTGTTTTGCAATATTTCTCCAAGCTTGCGCTTGTCCTACTGGAGAAATTTTCATTATATTCAGCATTTGTGCTTGCACAGGAAACTTTATACTCATCAATCTGTTGAGCATAAATGCATTTCTTGCCATATCTAACTCAGAAACTTCCTCCCATTTTGCGTTGTTAGCATCAAATATTACATTTATATAATCGAATAGCTTCATATAAATTATATTCCTTAAAAGAGTTTAGTTTGTTTCTTTTTAATGAAACTAGTATCGTTCTCGTCAATCTTTTCTCCTTTGAATACATTTGCTTTTACTTGTACATAATTATCACTTATGTATTCTGTATTCTTAAGAAGATTTTGCATAATAGTCAAATTCTGAAAGTTCAAATTGTGTCTGTTTCCATCGTTGTCTATAATGTCTGCTTTTATTGCATCAACTACTTTGTCAGGAATAGACAAATCATTTAAGGCCACCAAAGTTGCATTCATCTTGATGTTTTGTGCAATTTGAGAAGCTGCCATAATTCCTTCTGCTTTCATTGTTTTGTATGTTATATCAGCAAGTTTTTTAGTTTGCTCATTTCCATACAAATCTTCCACGTTCAGCTCATCACTTTGCTTGTATTCCTCAACGATTTTTTCTGCCTTTCCTTCTGAAATTCCGTGGTTAATTACTTTTCCACTTTTGTTCGGTTTTGTGTAGTTGAATGCTGGTTTCACGTTGTCACCTGCATCTCCAATCAAAACTTTCTTGAAAATGAAATCTAACACCGGAACCTCAACTGTAGTCAATTGCTTTTGTCTAACAATATCATTCAAGAGCATTTTGTCTGCTGACTTAGAAGGACGTGTTACGTTGAAAATGTCAACTTTCTTCTCATCATCTGCTGCACTTTTCAACCATTGTTCAAATCCGGGTGCGCAGTATAGTTTGCTTGTTATTGGAGAATATTGTACACAATAAGAATTTTCATCAAAGTGAACAAGTTGATTTAAGTCCTTGTCTCCTGACAATATAATCGAAGGTTTTCTTTTGCTGCGATAATATTTAGACCATTCATATATAAGATCATCTCCCTCGGCTCCTTCTACGACCGAAACAAGAACTCCGTTCCGTTTCATGATGTCAAGAAACTCATCGCGAACGGTAGAAACATTTTCCCAGTTTATAGTTTCATCAATTACTCTGTTTGCTTTGTACTCTGCTTCAGGAAAATATGTTTTTCTCCAAGATTTCTTATCAATTGTCCATACAACTGTATCAAACAGTCCGTCAAATAAACGTACCTGAGAACAAAAATCTATGGCAATTTTTCTGATGAACATTGCCATATCTTCTTTTGAATCTACTCTTATTTTAGTGTCTTCATTTGGTTGAACTACTGATACTGTTCTATATGTGATAAAATTTCCATCTACTAAAAGTGCTGCTTTCATAAAATCGTTGTTTGAATTTCATAAACACAAGCAAGAAGAGTTATGACTTCATCAATCACGGTATTTCTTTGTGATTGATATTTTGCAACCAAAATACTTATCTGTGGAATAAACTTCTGATACTCTTCTTTGTCTGTGATGATATAGTTGATAAATTCAGTTCCAAGTGCTGCCAAAATGTCATCAACTTTGCTCGAGTAATTGCTGACAAGATACTGGTAGTTCTTAACAGGATCTGACCCATCAAAAATCAAGTCATAAACGTCTTTATATACACTTGCGTGTTGTTTTATATTGTCAACTGTAATTTCGTCCAATCCTTCATTTTTATAACCCTGAAGCATATTTAGAATACTTCTCAAGTCAGGAAACTTTCTTTTTACAATCTCAACGGCTGCATATTTGTCAATCTTAATTTCCTCTTGTTTGCAAATCTGAAGAATTCTCTTGATATATTCCTTTTTGATTTCGGTTTCCTCAATCTTTGTAAAGTTGAAGTCAATTACTTCAAAACGAGACTGAATTGGTTCAGGAATTTTGTTGATATAATTACAAGTTGCAATAAAACGAGTGTTCTTTGCAAACTGATCCATACTTGCACGAAGTCCTTTGAAGAACGCATCAGACACACCATCAACCTCATCAAGAATAACAATCTTCAACTTTGAATTGTCTCCAGTCAAAGAACGAGTTGTACAAAAGTCAGTTATACGGTTACGAATAATATCAATACCTGTATCTACTGATGCATTGATATACAGATAAGGATGACCGAACTGATTTACAAGCGCCTTTGCGGTTGTTGTCTTACCAATACCAGCAGATCCAGCAAGGAGCAAATTAGTATTTACACCTTTTTCAAATTTTTCTCTAATTCTTTGTGGAACAATCAAATCCTCAAGTGTCTTAGGACGATACTTTTCAGTAAACAATAAATTTTCTAAATTCTTCATTTCTTTCAATTTTACTATATTTGTTATAAACAAAAAAGCAAGGAAGTTTAATCCTTGCTTTGTTAGTTTTGTTTTTGTCATTACTTTTTATATGCATCTTTAAGTGACACAGTCAGTTCACTTTTATGATACGGATATCCGCCTGTATAGATGTTGACTATATCCATTATAGAATTCACATATTTCGTGATTTTGTTTGCAACGTCATCTTCGTCCTTGAATTTAGATTTTCTGAATTTTGCTACACCGCACTCCTTTCCCATATCAGTTGCGCTTCGCATTGCAAGATATTTGAAATCGTGTTCACGATCATAAGGACTCAACCATACGTGAGGAGAAGAATGAAATTCAAGAGAATTTCCTGAAAAATGCAATACAAAGATAAATCTGCAGGAGTTCACAACAAGACCATTAGGATAGTCTTCCGGCTTTGTATAGTTTATATAGATATATGCACTTTTCACAAATTTGTCATCTTTGTCTACAAGTACGCTGTTTGCTTTTATTTTCAATTTGTCTTCGATGAGTTCTTGACACTTTTTAGCATCAAAATTTTCATACTCGGCAGATTCATTTACGAATTCATTAAACTGTTTAATCATTGTTATACTGTTTTATATTGTATATATTAACGAATATCTTTAACAAATGTATAAGAATATCCTAAAGTAATTCCAACACTTACTCCGTTTCGTTTCATTTCAGCAAGTTCATAATATGCTGTAAATTCTTTTTCAACAAATGTCTCTATATAAATGCTATGGTTGTTTTTGTCAAACAAAACATATCCAATACCCAAATCTACTGGAAAATACACAGCCATATAGTCTCCGTATACTTGGTGTCCTACACCGCGAACATTCACAGACGGAAAAGTCTCTGCATAACAATAAAAACTTTTGTACAATGGATATTCTAATCCTATACCGACAGAAAGTGACGGATCATTCTCTGGAGCAGTAAACATTGTCATTGTAATAGATCCACGAAATCGCAAATCATATACAATATTTTGATATATCATTAGAGATACAGAAATACCCTCTAACATACTTTTGTCTTGAAAACAATAATTCCCAAATACAAAACCGCCGATATTGCTAGAGGCATATTCTATGTTATCTAGAGTCGTTTCGTTTTGTTGAGTGTAGCCTGCAAACGACACGAAAAACAAGCATACAAAAATAACAAACTTTTTCATTTTCTTTATTTTATTTTTTCAATACAAATATACAAAAAATTTTGATATAAAATGTTAAAAGTTTGTTAAAAATAAAAATAGAGGCAATTTTCATTACCTCTATTTCGATATGATTAAATTTTTGTTAATTACCAGCTGAAAGCATAACCCAATGCCTCAAGAATAGAATCGTTGTTAGCAGGTGCCTCATTTGAGTCAGCAGGAAAAACAGGATTAGTTGCAGTTACGCTACCATCTTTTGTTGAAACGTAAACCTGAGCGTCCTGGTTTCCAAAAATGTAAAGAGGTTCTTTCTCAATAGGACCAACTTCCTTGCGAAGTACACAATGACGGCTGTGAGGTTTAACAATATTTGCTTCCATCATTTTGTTGTATGCACATGCAAAGTTTACAAGCATAGGATTGAACTCATTCATTGGCTCATCACCAACCCAAAGTCCCTGAGTAGAGTCACATACAAAAGTATCTTGTGTATGAAGATACATATAAACCATCATCGTGTTAGAGTCAATCAATGCAGCAAAAATGTTAGCAACACCCTTTACATCAAAAGTATCGGTCTCGTCCATCCAATTTGTTGCGTCAATCTGACTCTCGAGCCAACGATAATCTTCGCCGAAACGAGCTGTCATTGCTTCATTGTCAAGCATAATAGCCTCCTCGACATCAACACCAGTGACATTGTATGTCATAGCGTCCTTTTCACTTCTCTGGCAAGAATTGCAAGATGCAAACATCAAGCAAATAGCCATCATAAAAATACCTAAAATCTTTTTCATCTTTTCTTTAATTTAAATTAATTTATTTTGTTATTTTTATTTTATAATTTTAATTAAAAAGGTTTATTATAAATTTAAATCTTTTGCAGGTTTTTCACTCAATAGTATAAAATCGCATACTTTAGTGTTTTCTTTCTTTTGAACACCGTCTCTATATACATCATACTGTAACATTCTTGCAGGTTCTGCTATAAAATCTTGCAAATCGTTTAAAGCATCTTTACGAGCTTCATACAGTAATACTTTGCAGTTTGGCAAATCGGTCTCTCTTACAGCTGACTGAAATTTAAATGCTGCAAGTTTTTGTGTATAATCTTCTACTTCTTCAACGAAATGGTGAGCTTTTATAAGATTGTTCATAGCTTCAGCGAGCTCTCCATTTTTGTTACAATATTTTATTAATGCACTGCATGTTGTGCCGTTTGAAGCTATAACTTTATTTCTTTTGACTTCAGCTTCATTTACAAATTCGTCAAAATTCTGTATCATTTTCTGTTATTTTTTATTCCCAAGCTTTTATGACTTTGAGATTTGGCATATTCAGATTGATTGCCAAATTTACATTTTTTCTGTCATCATCGACGAACACAACTTTATCATGAGTTCTGCAAATATCAATCAGGACATTTGCTTTCTTTTCAGCGTCAGTCTTTCCAGGGTACTTTTTCACTGTATCATTAACTGCATGAGAAAGTGTTTTATTGAATGCATCTCCTATCGGTTCAAGTACACCATTCTTTCTGACTTTCAGAAAACTGTCTATTGCCTTTTTGACAACTTCTTCATGTTGTCTTGCTGTCAAAAAACAAAAATCATAGCCTGCATTGACATAATCATCAAGAATTCTCAGATTTCTAAGGAGAGGAGTTCCTTTAATAATACTATTGTATACTTTTATAGGGTTTGAACAATCTCTATAGTCAAATAAAGTGTAAAGTTTTTCAGGATCTGCTGTATCAGGATCTTTTGCAAACTCGTCTGTTGTAAGTTTTATCTCCTTTCCATTAACTTTTTTGTAAATATAAAAATCTGAAGAATCTGCTCTCAACAAAGTGTCGTCTATATCAAACACAATAACTCCATCTTCTCCACCAGCAAGAGGACGCGGTGCTTCAGTCAACAACTCTGTTTTTACAAATTCTTCAAAAAGTTTTATCATATCTTTGTGATATTTTATTATTTATTACCGGGAATTTCAGTCATTTTGTTGTCTCTCATGTTTTGCAGAGGTTTGCTAAGCTTGTCGGTTTCATCTGATGTCTGTGGCATAAGGCCTCTATTGGGAGCATTGTTTAACAAAGGATGATTTTTTACTAAATTTATCGTATTATTTGTTATATAATCAACTACATCACTTCTGTCAACAAATGTTCCATTGTCTCTTGTTTTAAATGCCAAAACAACATCGTCACTTAAGTTTTGTTCAATATATTTCTTTATATCAAACTTTTTCATAGTGTATAGATTTTCACCGTGTTTTTCATGAGACTCTATTTTTCCTCTTGTTGCTGCAATAGCTCCTTGAGTTATTTTCAGCATTTCAATAGGAGTAATATTTCCATCGTAATTTATGCACACAACTTTTGCTTTTGGATTGAAACACATAATTTCACTCCAACGATGGTGACCGTCTATTACATATCTTCCATTCAATGTGACTAATGGGTGCTTTATTTCTACAAACGGCTCAAAGTATTTTGTAAAGTTTTTTGTAGATTTTAATCCATAATCAAGCGACTGTGTAAGTCCTATTTCATTCTGTGTAGGATCTAAGCTATCAACATCTATAACTTTTTCGGAAAATTCTAACTGAATATCACCAAATTCACCACCGAAACCGTCTTCTATCAGAGCACGAAGTTTCGGATCTTTTAGCATGTCATTCAATGTCTGTATATAGTTTTTGTAATTTTTGTTTTTCAGGTATGACACAAGTTCCTTTTTGCGTTCACTGAAATTCTGATATTCTCCTTCAAACAAAAATTCTGTATATGGTAATATTCTCATTCTTGTTTCTTATTTCTTGTTTTCAATTTTATATAATTGAAAAACTTCTTTTGTTCTCTCAACAATACATATTTGCAATAGTCTGTAAATTGTTTAGATGCTTCAACAATTCTTCTGTCAATCAATTTATTGTGTTTTTTAGTTTTGCATTCATTGCACAAAAAGTTTTCTGGCCTAAAATTGTTGGTTTTTGCATATATAGGTGCTCCACATACTGCACAATTCCATTTTACTGATGAGGTGTCCCTGAGAAGTTCATTTTTTGAAGTCAATGAGTTTTTGTAAGGATTCCACAAATACTCATTTTTTCTATAATCATAATCTTTGTTGTATCTTATAATTTTAAAAATCGCTTCAACAGCCTTTATTTTGATTTCAGGGTCCTGTGTTCTCAAATAATTCAAAAACTTACAAGACTCTAAGACACCTTTATCAAATGCGGTAAGTCCTAACATAAAAATTGCATCGTATGTTCCTCTTCTTCCTTTTACTTTTATAGTTTTAACTGTTCCCATATACAATATTTATTAAAACAAAAAAGCAGTACCGAAGTACTGCTTTGCATATTTGTATAATAACAACTTACTTATTTTCGTTGTTTTCTGTATTGTTATTATTCTCTTGACCCTCTCCTTTATTCTTTTTGTCTTCCTCGTCTTGTTTTGCCTTATCGCCTTTTATACGTTTGTCTAATGAATCTTTCATTTCTTTTGCTTTTGCTGCAACTTTTTGCATTGTGTCTTGAAGTTCAGCTTTCTTGGCATCATTTTCCTCAGCTTTGATTCTAATTTTCAATGCCTGTTGGTCTGCTTGTGCTTTACCGTAAGAAGCAAGGTCTTTAAGGCTGTCGGTTGTTGCGTTTGCATCGAGAGTTTGCTGTGTCTGATCTATAAGTTCTTGTTGAGCTTCTTTTTTTCTAGACATTGCAGTTTTGATTTTCTCTTTAGCTTCTGGATCATCAACCTTTTCCATTTTTTGTTTAGTTGTAATTTCTTCTCTAGCAATTTCAACTTTTGCTTTCTGATAATCTTTTAAAGCTTTTTTAATACGTTTAGTCTTCATTGGATGAAAAAGATCTTCATTCAAAGTAAGATTATCAAGTTCTTGTTCAAAAGATTCGCTTAATATAAAATCATTGTAATTTAACATTTTTCTATTTATTATTTTAATTATTCAAACAAAATACTTTCAAGCGCAGCAATCAAAGATTCGGTCAATTTTTCACCTTCTGGAGTTTCACCGTTTTTCAAAGTATCTTCAAGTTCTTTAACTTTATCTTCATTTCCTCCTTTTGCTTTCAATAAATTAATATACGCAGTTATTCTAGCTTTAGAGGTAGGCTTGTTATTTTTAACTTTTTTGTATTCTTCTTCGGCAGCTTTTATCGTTTCTTCTTTTTCAGTGTTATCGTTTCCTTCGCCTTCACCCTTTACAATAAGTTTGTCTTTTGATTTTATTTGATTAACTTCTGCTTCTAACTCATCAAATCCTTCTGGTTTTCCATGATTTGGACCATCCCATTCATCAGCTTTACTTCCTATTCCTGATATATATGAAGTTAATGCAGACTGATATTTACCAAGTTTTTTGTGTTGTTCTTCAGCTTCTTCATCTCTATACTTTCCACCTTTTTGTTTAAGGTCGGCCAAAGTTGCTAATACATCACCGTTTTCTTTATATTTCTTTTTAAGTTCTTCTGCTTTCTGTTTCTGAGCAGTTGCCATGTCTTTTTCTGGATCGGTATTTGTTTCTTCTGCTTTACTTTCTATATCTTTAATATCATCTATTCCTTCTTTTGCAGTTTTCTTAAATCCTTCAATCTGATCCTCAGAATAACCGAGGTGCTTCATCGCAATTTCTTTGTTCTTTTTTAACAAAGCTTCTGCTGTTTCTGCTTTTACTTGTGCTTGGATAACTTTCTTTTCTTTTGTAAGTTTATCTTTTAATGTTTGATTGTCTTCTATGTCAGAAATTGCATCATCCCATTCAGTATTAGCACCATCGATTAGTGTTTTATATCTTTCTTTAATCTTTGCTTCATCGTCTCTTATATCTTTTGGATCTTTTCCTTTTCCATTTTCTTTAGCTTTATCTGACAAAATATATAACTTCATTATAGCACCTTCTTGTGCAGTATAAGCCTTTTTCCATTTTTCAGAAGCTTGTTTTGCTTCTTTTTCTGCACTTCCATTAGTAGCAGCATTAAATAAACCACCTATAATAGGAATGTCTTTTATAGCTGCTTTTGCTGTTCCTTTTGGATTAGTTAACCAGTCGTTTGCTGTTGCTTCTTGTGCTTCGTTTATTTTTGTTTCTTTTACGGTTTTTTCAATAAGCTTATTTTCTGCTAAAAAGAACAAATTATTTAGCAAATCAACATTTATAGACTCCAATACATATTTGGTTTCCTTAAACTTTTCAAATGTATACATATATTTTTGATTATATTATTTTATATTATATATATTTTATTTTATTCGTCAAGTAAACGATTATTTTCAACAGGAACTCCTAATTCGGAATCCATTATTGATTTATATGCTTTTAACTTATGTTCTGCGTAATCTAATGCAGCTCTCATTGCATTAGGTTCTCTCCAGTCATTTATAAATTTTTCATCTGAATTACAAATATCTATTGCTTCTTGATACAATTCAATCATATTTGTATCTCTACAAAATATTCGCATCTGACCAATAGATCTCAACATTGTTGTCAAACTATCAATAAGACCCAATGTTTTCCAAGCAGAATTGCCGTCTCCTCTATTGTTTTCTTCACATTTTTTCAATGTTGCATCAATAAAGTTTTTGAGCAATTCGTCTCTATCATCAAGAACATAATCATTATCTAATGAGCCGTATCCCCATGCACCTTCTACTAAATATTGTTCAAACGTCTTTATCATAGTTAAGATATAGAATTGATTACTATACATGCAAGTTTTATTACTTGTTCACGTTCAGCTATTGACGTAGGCAATGTTTTATTATATCCTTGAAGATTTACAAACTCTAAATCGTTTTCAGAAAGAGTTTTATATGACTTGATAGTTTTTTTAGCGGAAAGTGTATATTTACCTTTATATGGAATATAAACAAAAATACTATTACTGTCTATATCTTCATAAGATACGTATGCCAATGAAAGATTGATATTTGTTTGCAGAAGTTTTGGACATTCCTTTTTTGCTTTTTCCAAATCTTCATTGCTAAGATCACTTAATTGAATACGATAAGCTTCTTGTTCTAATACCTGTCCCTCTGTTATAAATTCATCAAAATTCTTTATCATTTTTAAAAATTGATTTTTACAGAAACCAAAGAATTATTGACTTGTTTGTCTTTTATTTCTTTTATTATATTTCCTTTATTTATTGTTGTGTTTGGAGCAATTCCAGATTTCATCCATTCATTGCTTCCTCTTGCAATATAATAATCTGTCATTATTCCACGACCCAAGTCATATTCAACCTGAATAGTGTCCTTTGGTCTTGCTTTGTCATAAGGAATTTGTTCTGGATCTATTTCAACAAAACGTTTTTCAGTAATCAAAAACTCATCAAAAGATTTTATCATATATTTAAAATAATTTATAATATATTTATCAAACAAAAAGGAACTCATTTCTGAGTTCCTTTGCTATTTAGAGTTCTTATTTTTCAAAGATTAGATGAGAGATACACCGTCACCGCATTCAACCTTGATTACCATGTACATTGTCTCAGGATGGAAACCAGCCTCGACAAGACCGAATCTTGATTTAACAGCAAGTTTAGGAGCCATAGTACCTTCAGCGATAGTTTCAACGCTTTCAGCCATCAAGTAAGGCATGAATACCAAACCAGGTTCCTGACCATTACCTTTACGACCGATAAGGATTCTATCGTCTGTCCAGTCCATGTTAGGATCAGTGTAGATAGTTACACCAGCGATTGTGCCAACAGGATACAAGCTACCACCGTTCTGGTTGATAGTGTTCATCATTGGGTAAGCAACGAAGCCAGCGCAATCCTGCAAAGCGGTTGAGATTTTACCTGAGCAAACTGCGAAAGTAGCAGGTCCTCTACGACCACGTTGTGCAATCATGTTGGAGCATGCAAGAACTTTAGTCAAAAGTCTACGTTGCAAAGTACCTTGAGTTTCACCACCACCGTTTACAACAACCTGTGCTGTAGGAAGGATAACAGGTTTGTTGGTGTTATCTTTACCGATGAATGTTGTTTCATTTCCGCCAAGAGCGTTAACGAACTTGGTGTTGAAGTGAATACCATTAACTCTGTAAAGGTTACGTACGTTAGTAGTACCAAGTCTGAACAATCTGTTAAGGATGAGTTTGTTGATGTTCTGTGTCAACTCGTTTGTCAAAACTGACTCGATTTGAGCAACAGCGTCAATGCCAAACTGTTTAAGATCCTGGATCTGTTCACGAGTTACAGCAGCTGCAACCTGATAGGTCTTAGCAGATACTGACTTGTTGAACAATGAAAGACCCATGATGTTGTCTGGTGTAGACTCACCATAACCTCTTTCGTAAGGATCCAAATCGTCAATATCAATTGCGAATGCATTTCCGTTATGGTCGAGATTACCTTCCATTGAAATGCCGTTTCCTTGATAATCATGTTCTGAAGCACCACGACCTTGGTCGTTCATTGCAAATGCAGCACCTGAGAAGCCAGGGATATGATCTTCAAGAGCTTTAACCAATTCAAGGTTAGAACCGCAAGTATGACCGTCTACTGTAGCACCTTTGTAGATGTATTCGTAAAGAGCTTTGCTTGCATTTTCAGAACCCTGAACAAAGTTACCTGTACCGTCGTTAGCCTGTACACGGAAGATCTGATAACCATCAAGACGAGATTTACCAACATAAGTCAAAAGGTAATCTTCACCAAGAGTGATTTTGTCACCAGCTTTGTACTGAGCGATATCCTCAGGTTTTACAGTACCGTCACCAGCACCGCTACCAGACTCTGAATTTGTCAAAAGAACTTTAACAATAAGAGGAGCAGCTTTACCATTCAAACCGCCGATAGCAGCTTCACGACCACCACCGTAAACATAGTCCAAATATGTCAAAACACCAAGAGGACCCTGCATTGGGATAACAGGAACAAGATCAAGACCAATGGTCTGAGCTGCAACCTGCATTGCCAAAGGAAGCAATGAGAAAGGTCTGTCACCAGAACCGGTCTGCTGGTTTGCAAATTGGTTAAGTGTACCAGGCTGACCAGGAAGAGTGACATCACCCATTGCCTGAAGGTTCATGTTAGGATTGAGGTGAACTGTGTTGTAAACAGATTCGTTGACCATACCGGTCTGTTCTGCCAAGTTATGGAAGTGGCAGTACTTTGACATCCACTGAAGTTTGTTCTTGTCAGTAACACCCGTAGCGCTTTCAATAATAGGACTCCAGGTATTAAGAACTTCAGCTTCATTTATTAATTGATTAGCAAACATAAATTTCTTAATTTTTATTTTCGTTGTTTGTTTCTCTGTCAAACTTTTTTCTTCTTAGTTATAAACAGTTAATTTATATTATATATTAAAGCAAAAAATAAAAAATGCAACTTTTGATAAAAAAGTTGCATTTTATTTAAAAAATATTATATTTTATTAGCCAAGAGTATTCATTGTTCTTTCTGCAGATTCTCTTGCAGAAATAAAGTCTGTAATATCATACTTTGATGAAGCAAATTTATTGTATATTTGTTCATTGTCTATACTTGATAATACTGATGCGTATCGTGAAAATTTTCTGTAAAATGGATTTGACTCAATCATTTCATTATAACTTTTTCCATCCATCACAGCTTTTCCCCATGTTTCAGCTATACTTTCAAAAGAATGACACTCTGCATCAACTATTCCTTTAACAACAGACGTTGATAATACACTTGCAAGTTTACACATGTAATAATCTCGTGCAGTCCAATCGTAATTAAATTTCTGCCCTTTTAACGATTTCATAATATAACCATCCCAACTTCCAAATTTATATTCTATAGCATGATGTGAACCTCCTTCGTAATATTCTTTACCATCTATAACTTCTTCTGTATTCCACAACCATTTATAATGATTATTAGGTCTACTATTTTCATATTTTCCGTCAGATATCTGTCCACAGTATTCACATTGAAACAACAAATATGAATATATGTCTTTGAAATGCAAAGTTTGAACTTCTCCGGAAGCTTCATATACAAAATCTTCAAACAATTGTATAAATTCCATATTTATTTCTATTTTAAAAAAGCCGGCTTTTTACCGGCTTTAATTATAATTGAACTTGTAAAATTCTTATTTTCCCATATTCATACGAACTCTGTTAATCAAGCTCTGTTTGAACTCTTCAGAAACAGTTCCTATTGTATTGTCGTCAACTTTAGTGCTTTCGTTTACTGCAGTAGTTTTCTGTTGGTATACAGGGTTTACGGCGTATGAACGAAGATCTCTTGTTGCCCAGAAATTGTTAATCTGATAATCGTTGTTCATAGGATAGAACTTGCTTTCTGCAATAATCTGAAGTTTTCTCTGATCGTTGAGTGCATCCCATTTTGCTTTGTATTTCTCAGGAATCATTTCCTCGAAAGTCTTAGGCTGTTGGGTTGGTGTCAATGCTGCTTCGTAGATTGCATCTGCTTGAGCAGTACTTGTGATAAGACCTTTGTTCATAGACTCAATTATGCGAGCTTGCTTATCTGCAGTCAAAGTTTTAAACTGTTCTTTCTTGTCCTTGCTCAAAAGGTTCATGAAAGTAAATCCACCGTTTGCATTAGACTCAGCAATTGCTATAAGTTTAGAAATCTTGTCATCTACTGTTGTTGCGTTATTGTTGTTTTCGTTTACTTTGCCTTCTTGCAATGCTTCTACATTCTCTTTGATATAATCGCTGAATTGGATAGAAGTGTCAAGATTTTCACCAAGATATTCTGCATATTTGATAAGATTGTTGAGTTTATCTGTTACAGATTCGTTCATTGTCAATCCGTTCTCAACATGCTCTTTGATGTATTCGCTGTATTTGATACCGTTTTCAACGTGCTCTTTCAAATATTCTGCATATTTGATTGCATTGTTTACATTCTCACCGAGATAGTTGCTGTACTTGATTGAGTTGTCCAAATTCTCACCGAGATAGTTGCTGTACTTGATTGAGTTGTCCAAATTCTCACCGAGATAGTTGCTGTACTTGATAGCGTTATCAACGTTCTCTGCAAGATAATTAGCATATTTAGTAAGATTTTCAATATGCTCTTTAACATTCTCGTCTGCGGAATTTGTATTGTTAAGTTCTTCTGCCAAGTAGTCAGCGTAAGCTACAATACTGTTGCTGTTCTCTGCAAGATAGTTGGTATATGAAATAGTCTTGTCAAGTTTTTCAGCAAGATAGTTAGAATAATTCTCAATCTTGTTAACTTGCTCTGCTATTGTTTCAGCATATTTGATAAGTTTTTCAACTTTTTCGTTGTCGGCACCCTCGTTTACAGATTCTGCTTTCTTTTTGAATTGCTCTAAGACACCGTTTACGTATTCTGTATATTTCTGAAAGTCCTCAGATTTTACAAATTCATTATTCATATTTTCGTTAGTTATATTTTTTTCTGTTACATTTTCTGAAATGTCATAAATAAACAAAGAGTCGTCATTGTCGAATCCGTAGTTCTCATTGACTCTTTTAAGCTCAGCATTTGCAAAACCTGGATCTGCAACCAAATCGTAAGTAAACATCTTTTTGATTTTTACTTTTCCGCTTTGTGGATCTACTGTACCCGCAGCACGGCTTGAAATATGCAAAGGAATTCCATCCTCTACAAGTGCCTGAGCATCTCTACCCTTAGCAGTATTAAGAAGTCTGATTTTACCAATAACTTGTTTTGTTTCTTTATTGTATTCCAAACTTTCAATAACGTGGCTCACATTTGACAAAGAAATGTCAAATTCTTTTGGATGATCTAATTCACCCAACAAAGAATGTGTTTTTATTTTTTCCTGAAGTTCGTTTATATGAGGCAAAACTTCAGCTTCTTCATAAATTCTGTTGTTTTTATTTTTTACTCCAATTTCAGTAAAAACACCAGAAAGTATAATGGAACCATTATCTTTTGTATAATTAAGGTTTTCACCTGAGCGTTCTAATATAAGAAGCGTTTTATCTGCCATTGCAAATATTTTATTTTATATATTTATTACTTTTTACTTTATAATTTTATAATATATTTATTCAAATTAAATTCCTAAACCTGCAAGCGGATCTTCTTCGACTTCACCTTCACCTTCTTCTTTCTTAGGCTTGAATTGAGACTTGTCTGCACCTTTCAGTATTTTTTCAATGTCTTCAGGTTTATATCCTTCTTTTTCAAGTTTCTTTTTTTCTTTTGCTTGTCTGTTTCCTTCCAAGAATGCAGGTGTAAATCCACCGTTTTGCTCAATCAAATATTCCAAATCAAAGTATGGAATATCATTCATTTCTTCATCTTGTTCAACATAATTGTCTTTCAAAGTTGCAATATATTCAGCACGTTTAGTTGAAAGCTCCATTTCTTTTAATTCTTCAAATATATTGTCTTTTACATATTTGCATCCTATTCCGTTCCTAAACATAAAATCGTTTGAAAGTTCTGGATGTTTAAGACACATTTGAATATAAAGAGGTTTCATCCAAATTTCTTTGAATATTGAACGAAGTCTATCTACAAATTTTGAAAACTTTATTTCTTCACGAAGTGTAGAAGTTGCATCCATTTCAAACACAGTACTGCCTTCTGTGTCAAATCTTGTAAACGGAATCTTAGAAGCCTTTTTCAATTTGTCACCAAAATATTTCAATGCTTCAGTATCTGAAATGTCTGGACCGTCGCCACCGAGAGTTTCAATTTCTGGACTGTCTCCGTCTTTTGAAGGAAGCCAATATTCTTTAGAGAACTGCATCATCGGTTTTCCGTTTGTCTTTAACGTACCAGACTCGAAATCGAAATCAACAACTTCATGATAGTTGTTCATCAAAGTTGCAAGTGACTGCTTACTTCTGTTTTTTGATTGTCCTCCAACTGGAATAATAAATTTTGTCTTGAATGATGAATTGTTAACTGCCCAAATAATACGGGTCGTTTCCATAATTCTCAACAAATTGAATGAACGTATAAGACGTTCTACATAAGAAACTCTTTGCGCTGAATTTGCTTGTGAATAAGATATGTAAATAATTTGAGAGTCAAACAATATTCTCTGTTTTACTCTATCATCTTTGTATTGAATCCAAATCTTTTTGTTTGTCTTGTCGTCAACGGCTGGCATCAACGAACACGGATCCAATTCCTTGAAACCTATTATTTCATTTTGGTCGTCATTATAGATTATTTCAAATGCCAAAAATCCGTCAATGAGCCATTTTCTATAATATGTCCAAGCTTGCATGCCGTCGTCGAATCCGAGGTATATCATCAACTTGTTGTATTCTTCTTCACATTCATCTAGAAGGTCTTCTTTCAATTCACCTTTGTATGTAAAATAAGAAAAGTTTCCTGTTTCGTCGTACACAATAGATTCGTCTGAAACAATATCAAGAATATCTTCAATCTCGTCTTGTGTTGCAAAATTTCTTAATTCTTCTCTTTTCTTTACATAATTTTTATCAAAAAATGATATATTCTTTTTAAGTGTAGTATCAGTCAACGACAACGAAGCAAACAATGAATACATGTCATCGTTCAAGAATCCCATAGGATTTTGCTGATAGCCAAGTTCAGCTTCTGTTGCACCTATAGCTCTCGAATTACGGATAACCATATCATCGTAATTCATTCCTAAACTACTCAAATTCTTCAATGCTTTAGACAAAACATTCTCGTTAGACAATACTCCAAATCTAGTTGTAAATCCAGCCATAAATTATCTTTTGTATAATTTATTTATTTTTGCGTAATTTTGCCTTGGTGTTGACTTGTTTCATTGACTGAAATGTTTGGTTTTGTGCATCTTTTATAGTACCTCCAAAAAAGTGGTTTTCATTATGTACTATTCCTAAATGCCATTTTTCATACGGCAAGCAAACAATTCTTTTTATTCTATCAAGTCTATAGCAATGTACAGCATTTTGCAATCCCATTTTCTTTATAAAAATATCAGAAATAGAGTCATACGTAAAGTTCATCAATTGTGCTTGTTTTGCAACTTTACCGTATTGTTTTTCTATTTGTTGTTCAATTTGAGGCAAATATGCTTTTATTATAATCTTACATAATTTAAGTCTATTGTAATAGTCAATATAATGCATGTTAAGTCCGAGAAAATGTGTTGAGTCAATCCATCCCAAACTTATCACAACAGGCATCTGATCATAAAATGGTTCATCCGGTGTCTGATACAACAATACATACATTTTTCCTCTTTCAAAGACCTGTCCTTTTGAAGAACCCTCATTAAAAATTTCAGCTTCTGCTTTTCTAGAAGCAATATTTGGATTAAAATTACTTCTCACGTAGGAACTTAGGTTCGTTTCTATAGTATTTTCTTTTGACATTAAAACAATTTGGAATTTTCGGTAAGAAGCATCACTTTATAGTTTCTCTGTTTTGCAAACTCTTTTACTGCTTCTATTTTGCAATAATTTCTTACAAAAGTTTCGTAAGCCCATTTGTAAGACTCCATTGCTTTTTGTGTTCTTCTTTTTGGAGGTTCTGGTTTTCTAAGTTGTGCATCAGGTTTTACTTCAACGACATATTCTTCAACTTTGTCACCTCTTACAAGTTTTACATAAAAATCAGGATAGTAAGTATGATAACTTTTGTCTAATAAATTGTAATATCGTACTTGGAACGGCTCGGATGACCACAACACAACTTCATCATTAAAATCACACCATTGACAAAATTTTCTTTCCCAACTACTTCTGTATATAATTGGACCACTTCCTGTATATTTATTTGTGTTTACAGGAGTATAATATCCTTGATGAAATCCAGATTTTGCTGTAGGCTTTACATCCTTTATATGCATTAGTCGACTCTTATTTTCTTTTTGTCGTTAATTTTGCAAATTTTTAATATTTCTTCTTTTGTAAAACTCTTTCCATTGTCTCCAAAATCAATATTTCCGTCTATTTCTTTTGGAAATCCTTTTATATTGTTCAACTTTCTGTTTTTATATACATAAAAATCTCCCATAACAGAAATTGGGCCATTTTCTAATGAAACTATATCACTGTCTGAAATTTCAACTTTTCCATCTACTTTTACAGGTCCGTTAAGCTTAGTTAATGCGCAATTCTTGATTATAAAATCTCCTTTACATTCTTTGAATTTTATGAATTTTGGAAATTCTTTCCAATTTTCATTCTGAAATCTTACACCATCAACATTTATTGTTCCATCCGTGTTTATAGTAGGATTAAACAATCCATCTTCTAAAAAAGTTGTTGCTCTGTTTTGTTCTATGTAAGTTTCTATATCATTGTTTGAAGATTCATTTAAGAACTCATCAAAATTTTTAATCATATTATAATATATTTGTTTATTTATTTACATTAAAAAAGCCCGGTATAAACCGAGCTTAAATTGAGTAAATTCCATCGCCGTTGTTTGTAGAGTTCAAGAAAAGTGTTCCTTTGTACTTTTCAGGATGAAGTTTCTTCCACCCTTTTGCCAAACCTTTTTTTGCAATTTCTGTATAATACGCAAAAGCATTAGTTCCTTTTGTTGGATCAAAACTTCTCCAGTATTGCCACAAATCCATTTTAGCTGTCGCTATACAATCTTCTTCATCCTCTTTGCTTTGATAATATAATTTCTTACTTACCTTTTCTGCAAGCAGCATCAAAAATTCTAATGCTTTTGGTGTTAGTTCATCTTGTTCTTTTGATTTAACTATTTCATCATACAAATCAGCATTATTCAAATACTGTCTTTTACGTCCCATTCATTTTCACATAATTTTAGAAAATATAACAATTATATAATTATAATATAAAAATATGTGAAAAAGTTTAATAAAAAAGCGGAACAAAATGTTCCGCTAAATGTTAAAATTCTATCAATTCATATTCAAAATATTTGTAATGATGAACTGCTTTTTTGTACTTGTCATTTGACAAGTTTCCGTTGTCTAACTCGTCTTGTACCCATTGCAATCCTGCTTCTGCCCAATCATTCATTGTGCAATCTTTTTTATTTATATAATGTTGATATGCATCTCCCATATAATCTTTGTCAAATTCTGCAAGTTTTCTAACATCAAATTTGACTGCCTCGTTTATAAATTCATCGAATTTTTAATCATGACTTCAATTAAATTTTTACTTCAAGAAACTTTTTAACCATCATCATTTTCTTTCCACCATTCTCTATCTCTACTTCTTCGTCGTTGCCTTTTGTTGTATAGTCGAGAGCTTTAACCATTACTTTATCACCTTTTTTCAAACCAGCAACAGGAGAAGTTATAGTAGCTTCAACAAATTCGTCTTGTTTTGACTCGTAAGTTTTTTGAAGTTCTTTTTCATTTTTACGAATTTCTTCTGTCAAAATGTTCAGTGCTTCATTCAACTCAGGTGAATTTCCAAGTTTTTTGATAGCTTCTTGTACTCTTTGTTTCTGCTGCTCGTAATGTTCAATTGTTGAATTGATTTCATCACGTTTCTTATTTATTGCTGCTTGTTTGTTTCCTTCTTCTACAAGATTTTCAACAAGAACATTTGTCATATCATAATTGATAAAAGATTTTGCACATTCAACAAGTTGTGAAGCTGTATCAATTTTCTCCAAAGTATTCAATGACATTCCGCCGTTTACTTTGTTTACATAGTAACCTTCCTCTACAGCGATAACTGTCAAGAACAAATTGTTGAAGTTGTTAGAAGAAATATCAGTGATTTTGCTGAACTTCTTAAGGCAATCGTACGACTCAAAGAATTTAGCTACAACATCTGCTTTATACAAATCTCTGTAGTCATACAATTGATTCATCAAAATAGCATCTTTGATTTCATAGCTATTTGACTCTGACAAATCCAAAGTTCCAAGTTTAACTGAACCTTCTTTAGTATTGAAGTTCAAAACTTTAGATTTTCCATAAAAGTTGATTTCATCACCGTTGATTTTTGCGATAGCCAAACCATTGAGAACATTATTGTAATTAATGTCATTTACTTTTGCACATTCCTTAACTGATTTACCGTCTGAAATGTAATCTTTTCCGTGTAGATGGAAAATCATACCATCAGCAGCTTCAATAACAGGAGAATAAACACAACTTACTGTGCAATTGTTTGTTGAAACAGCATCTTTATTTGCATAATTGATACTTTCAACCAAAGATTTCAAACTGTTGCTCCAAGGATTAGCTTTTGCAATTCCTTTGATATCAGAAGCAATTGAGTCAGAATCTATAACTTCAGTCAAATCTTTTGCAAATTTCTCATAAATTGCACCGTTTGCTTGGTTTGTTCTATTGATAATATCGCAAACATCAAAGTTTGTTTTATATTCTTTATATGACTCAAGAATGTAGTTTCTCAAATTGTAAACGCATTCAATATTTGCATACTGACGAAGATTTTCGTAAATCTGTTTTGCTGCATTGTATTTCAAAAGAGGAGTTTCTTTTTCTGCTGACAATGCTTTAGTGTAATTCTCCAACAAAGATTGTGCACTTGCTGTAGAATAAGATTTCGTATTGTTGTCTTCGTTCAACTTTTTAAGAGTTTCAATGCATTCACAAATGTTATTGTATAAACTTTTTGTTGTAAAATTCATTTTATATTTGTTTATTTTTAATATCTAGGATACCATTTTACTGTTGGTGTAGGTCCCAAAAGAGTTCCATTGTAATAATCATTGAAATAATCTATTACAGTTTTGCCAAATGTACCATATAATTGATAAAACATTACATTGTTTAATGCAATGTTATAGGAAATTCCCATCATATTAAATATAGCCAACATTTGTCTGATTGTTTTTCCAGACTTTGCATATTGTCCTATCAATACTTGAAGATTATCGTTAGGTTCAACCAATTTAAAGTCGTTAGGAATCATATCTCGAAAATCTACTGGCATATCAGAAACAAGTGAACTTCCAACATTATATATCATTATAAGTTTGTTTTATTTTATATATTTATTTGCTGTCAACTATACTAGTTTCAATATAAGTAACTTTTTCACCGTCTGTATTTACATCTACTGTCATGTGATCATTCAGATAGAATTTTTCAATTATTCCGTCTGCACAAATACTAAAGCCATTATAATTTTCAAAATCTCCATCTGTTGATCCTTTTGATGAAGGTCTTAACATTAACACGCTCAAATTTCCTGGATGAAGGTTTACAAATTCGTCGACCATTGCAGCAATATGATTAAAAGCAATTCCTTTAGGAAACACGGGAATAAAACTTTTGACTTCTATTGAAAATGTTATATTATATTCTTTCTTTGTATCTACTTGGAACTCGAAAGGTTTTTCTTCTGTAAAATCTTCAGGAATTGAAATAGATGACATCATTGTACACATTCCTAAATCAACATAAAACATGTCGTTTTTATACAATTTTGACATCAATGTCTCTGAAACTTTCAACATTTCAAGCATATTAGTAACAACAATAGTTACATCAAAATTCAAAGTGATTGGAATAAAATTAGTTTCAGCAATAAGAGTTCTAACGATGCCGTCTTTACACAATATACTATATTTTGCATTAGTATATTTGTTGGTCATTTCATCTGTATTGATAGAAAAACCTTGCATTTGCAAAACACCGCGAGGAACAACTTCATAGTCTCCTATTGCTTTTCCTTGATCTACGGTATCGTATAAAAAATTGTCTTGCAAAAATCTTTCTTCACCTGTTGTTGAATAATAAAATGGTATTTCTATTTTTACTCGTTTATCATCCACAAGATTATAATAATATACTTGCGACTTTAGTTCGGCTAAAGTCGCAACTATAATGTAACGTAATACTACGTTATCTTTATTATATTCTTGGTTGTAAAGACTCATTATTTTTTACGATTTTTATATTCAAGATATTCTTGGTGCTTTTCCATTGCATCAATTATCACATGTTCAATGTCTGCTGCACAATTTGTTATTGCTCTGTAATCAATGTCATAATCTTTTTTATACATGAACATTAATGTTCCTGCTGTCATTCCATCGTATTGAATATTGTAAAAGACTATTTGCTGTGTATGATCGTTTGGATGAAGAGTGAACATCAAATTTCTGTCAAGCCCAGCAACTTCTTCTAATGTAAAAGATGACATTTTAGATTTTGTTACTCTGTCTGACAATAAAATATCATATTTGTACAAGTTTTCATCTTTGAAGTTGTCTATTTGAATATAAGGTACAGTATCAGACAACTCTTCTATTGTTATATCAAATTTACAGAACTGATAACCAGTTGCTATATTTTCAGAACCGTTATGATATTCCAAAAACAAAATATAATCTGCTCCAGTCACAGGTCTCTGACCTCTCATAATTCTTTTAACTTGAGCATACATATCTCTTGAAGCAAGATAAAGATCTTGGTGGTTTTCAACTGCCTCTATAGCTCTACTGTCACTTGCTGCATCAAACTTTTGTAACAAACTATTTTCAAATGTAGCAAACAGAAAAACCATAAAACCTGCTAACAAAATTGCAGTTACAGTCTTTTTTATGCCTTCTTTATTTAACTTTTCTGATATCCAATCTACAATTCCTTTGAAAAAATTTAGCATTTTAATTAAAATTATTTTAATCAATCATAGTTTAATTAGTGTCACCGCCATCTTGTTTAGATGATTGTATATTAAGATAGTCAAAAAAGGTTTTAAATCCTTTATCCTCCTTATTTATTATGTTGTCTATTTCGTCTACAACTTTATTGAATGATTCTACTACAGATGGAGTGATAATATTTGATGCAGTTCTTTTCTTGCGGAAAGAGCCTAATATTATTTGGTAAACATTCTTGAACTCCGGATTTTCTTCTATCAGCTTTCGTGTTGTTGAATTTTTAATATTTTCAACATTTAAGTCAAAACCGTTTCCTTTGACAAACTTTGCACTGTCTATAGAAATTCCAGAAATTGCATGTCCTCTTGCAAAAATATAATTGTTGAACAAATTAGAAATAAGTTCAATATACTTTTCATCTGGATTTTCAGATAACAAACGCATATTTGATATTCCTCTTTGTTCAATATATGTCAAAACATCTAACAACAAAATTTCGTTCGTATCTAGTGAAATTTTTTCTTGTTTTGTCTTATGCAAAATATTTATGTTATATGGGTCTATAATTTTTGCAGATATTGACTTCGTCTCTCCGGGCTTGTAAAATTTGAAAACTATGGAATCTATTGGATCTGTCAAGTTTGTCTGCAAAGCCGATTTTGTAAGTTGTGGATTTAATGTCTTTATGATAAATTCTGCTAATGAAGAAGTTTTAAAAAGCTCAAGTTGTTCTTCTTTAGGAACCTCTAAAAAATCTTTTATCTTTTCTTTCTGTTCACTGCTCAATTTTCCTTGAAATATTGGAGTAGAATATGATATGTCCAACATTTCTCCCCAGTCTTTGATTACTCGCGGATCTTCTATGATTTTAACAAGTTTATTGCCATCATATATTTGTATATGTGTAAGCATTAAACCATTTTTTGGTTTTTCTTTGTATGCTACAACCGATGGTGTATCTTCTGAAAAATATTGCAAACAAAATACCCAATTTTCTGGTACTTCGTTTTCAATTGTGTCTAAAACTGACTCTAAATAATTTATTGCACCCTCGTAATACTTTATGAGAGTTCTTTCAACTTTTGAAATTTTTGTTTCTCTGTTTCCTTTATAAAATATTATAGTTCTTGCACTTTTCTTTTCAAACGAGATAGAAGTACCAGTGACCTTTTCTGATACTACTACGTAATACTTGAAAAGATTGTCAAGAAATTCCTTTCCTGCAGAATTGTATAAATCTACTAATTCTTTCATTTATATTATTTTTCAATTAAATTATTTATTAAAAAAATTTAAGAAATATTTTCAATTCTCAATTTTGAAAATCCGCCTTCTTTGTATACTTCTATATACTTGTCGAAATATTCTCCCGGAAGAGGAGAGTGATTGATAACAAAAGCATTGATATTCATTTCTTTAATGTTGTCTCTCAATACTTTTATTATGTTATTTATACCGTCCATATCTATTGAAGAAAAAATTTCATCAAGAAACAATATATTCAGCGTAGGAAATCTCAACTTAATCATTTTCAACAATGCAATAATAACAGCAAAATCTATTCGTTTTTTCTCACCTGTACTTAATGATTTCACATTTATCTCCTGAGACATTGCTGTTATAATGCAGTCAAACTTTTCATTGAATTTTACATTATACGGAACATTGAGTTCTACACACAATTTAGAAATTATTGAGTTGAAATGCGGAAGTATGTTTTTCAAAGCCAGAGATTTTATTCCTTCATCTGACAATATGCTTTCAAAAATCTCAAGATAATTTTGCTCTATCGTTGTTTTTGAATGCTCTTCTTCTTTTGTTGTTTTCTTTTCATTGAATTCACTGATAAGACTTTCAAAACTAAAAAGTGTATCATCATTCAATTCTACTTCATTTGTTTCTATTCTGTCTATCTCTTTTTGTAAATTGTTTTTCTTTATTTTAAGAGCAGACTTTTTAGACTTTACTTCGTCTTTTTTCTCAATAAGTTCGTTGTATTTTTCTTTTATCTTTTTTGTTGTTTCAACACATTTGTCGTATTCTTGCGTTATATGCTCAAGATCATGCTCGTAGTTGTTTTTGATATTTGTATGAAAATCATCATCCAAAGGTGCTTGACACAACGGACAGCATTTGTTGTTGTATAATTCAAGAGACTTTTTTATAGACAAAATTTCAGACTTCAATGACGACTGTTGTTTGTTAGCTTTTGTCATTTTAGCATCAATTGTTTCTTCTTTGTCTTCAATTTTGTCCAAGATGTCTTGTACTTTTTGCATTGCTTCGACAATCTTGCTGAGTTGTTCTTTGAGAGCATCTCCATCGGCTTTTGACTTTTGTTGAAGTTTTATTTTATAGTCATCAATTTTTTCATTCACTGACAAAATAGAATCATCGATTGATGAAATCTCTTTCTCACACAACCGAAGCATTTCTGCAGTGTCTCTCCTTTTTGACTTTACAACATTTCTCATATCGTTCAATATTGAAAAGCCAAAAATTTTATCTATAATTTGTTTCTTGTCATACGGTGACATTGAAAGAAATGACTTGAAATCATTCACCGACAAAATGATAAGATTTTTGAACACATTATATGGGATTTCAAATATTTCCGTATCAAGAAAATCCTGTATATTAGATTTTCCTGCTACATCATATTCAACTCCGTTTATTTTTACATTCAAAATATGCGGGTACATGCCTCTTTCAATCTCGATACGAGAACCTTTGCTTTCTAAAGAGCATCTGCACCAAAGACTATTGTTTATTCTATTTGGCAGGTCTTTCAAATTTTCATTGTCAACTTTTCCATAAAGTGCATATATGATTGCTTTTGAGATTGATGATTTTCCACTTCCATTTATTCCGGAGAGTAAAATCAAATCATTATGGTCTTTTTCAAATTTTAGTTTTTGTACAGTATTTCCGTAACTTGCAAAATTCTTAAACTCTAAATTAAGTATTCTCATATATTTTGTTGTTCATTTAAACACTCCTCATACAAAGAAGTAAACGAACTCATTAATTTTTCTTTAAGTTCATCGTCGTATGACAAATTACTTATATAAGTTTTTGCTATGTTGAATATATTGAAATCACTTTGCATTTCTTCTATATCATCAATACCACCATCGTCATTCACGACAACATCAAGTCTGCTTGCATATTCTGAACACAATACAACCAACTTATTTATGTCGTATTTTCCCATATAAGATGATGGAACCAATATATCGACAAAATTGCCTTTTATTTGTTTGCAAAGTGTTTCTACGGTCGTTTCTTCAATTTCGTTGATGTAATATTTCAAAAAAACTGGAGAATATGTATTTTCATAAAAAGTTTCCTTGTCATTATTTACATCAAGACAATATATTCCTTTTTTGTTAGAAATATCACCTCTTGTCATTTGATAAGGATTTCCAACATACGTGATATTTGTTCCAGCTTTATGCTGTCCGTAATGAATATGACCTGAATAAACTCTTTTATAGCCAGCAAACTTCTTGATTTCAACACCGTCCTCAACAACATTGTGAACAGAATTTGTCATCTGGTGTCCTTTGATTTCAGCATGACAAAACAAATAATCTGCTTTTTTTGACAAAAAATCCAATTCTTCTTGTTCATCAACTTGCCACGGCATAAATGCGCATTTTACAATTTTGCCGTTTATTATATAATGTTCAATTGAAGACTTTTTGTGAACAATTACTTTAGGTATATATTTTAAACAATCAACGGAAGTTATATCCGTTGAATTCTTTTTCATAATATCGTGATTTCCGACTATTATATGAATTTCCCTAAAATATTTTGTAAGTTCATCAAAAAGTTCAATAGCTAAAGTTTGTACAGCAATATTGATACTTTGTCTGTTGTCAAAAACGTCTCCCAAATGATACAATACATCTGCTTTAGGATCTGCTTCTTTTTTTACAAGTGGAATAAAAAACTCGTAAAAATAGTTTCTAATAAGTTCAATCCACATTACAGAATTTGTTCTACATCCCAAATGTGTATCGCTTATCATCCAAATCTTCATTCTTTCAATTATTTTTCAGCACTTTTTCTATCCAATCCTCTCTTGAAAATTCGTCTGAGTTTGGTACTGTATAATATTTTATATTGTTATCGTCCAAAAGTTTAATAATAGAATTGTGGGCAAAGTCTGCTTGTTCTTCTGTTTCTACTCGTCCTTCTACTTGATACTTGAAATTTCTCGTAAGAACAAAATTATAATTGTTGAATGAATTAAAAGTTTCAAGAACAAACTGCTTAAACAATTCTGTTTTATTTTGTCCAAAATACAATGACAAAATTAATGGGCTATCGAGAATTGCATAATCTACTTTTCCATCAAGCTTCCACAGTTTATGATATCCTTTTCCAAAAATATAAATTTGGTCCTTCATTTCTGGAAATCTCTCTCCCCAAACCAAATCCTTTGCAAACTCTGTTACATATTCACAGTTTATTCCTTCTCTTTTCATTCTTGCAAATAAAGAAGCTGCTGTTACAGATTTTCCAGTACCAGGACCACCAATCAAATTAATAACTTTCATTAAATTAAAATAATTTTTTATACTTTTTCTTGTTGAATATGTTGTATCTTTTGTCTAGTTCATCTATAAGTTCGTTCTTTGTTTGATTTGACAAAGCACTGTAAAACTTCGTAGGCAATATATCAAAATACTCAGAAACGATAACGAACAAATCTACTACAGTATATTTTCGTTTTAATTTTCCAATGACATACAAAAATACTTTGTTTATTTGTTCTTTTGACAATTTAGGTATGTCTCCGTTTTCATCAGGCTCATTGTATTTGATATATTCAGAGTCTTGTATGACTTCATCTAAGGCATCATACATCATTTTCATATCAAGTTCATCATTCAAATCCTGATAAACTTCATTGTAAATGCTAGAATCTAATTCAAATTTTATTTCACCAGTATCAAATTCTACATTTCCATAACTATTGTTAAATATCTTGTCTTCCATTGTCAATCAATAATTTCATCAGTTTCAATAAGTCTCATATAGTTGTAATCTATCTTCAACTTGCATTTTCTATTTTTTCCTTCACCGTCTCTTACCTTCAACATCTTTAACCAATACTCTTGATTAGTATACATTATTGCATCCTGAATAATACCAAGCATTGTGTCTGCGGTTGCTGGAATACCTGCCGACTCTGCAATATCCTCCATCTTCATATCAGTGTTATCCCAACCAGAACCTCTATTAATCTGCATAGCAGTAACAACAAGCAAATCATATTTAACAGCCAATGCACGCAAATCTTCTGCTATTACTTTGTTTTTCAAGTACATATTATCTGTGCTGTTGTTTCTATTGCTTGCCATAATACCAAGATAGTCTACTACAACGACATCTATCTTATAATCATGAGTTTCATTGAATTTTTTGAGATAACATTCTATGTCAAACGGTGTGGCAGTCGAAGTAGGATATTCTTTAATCCACAACTTACCGTGTGGCATTAATCCGTTTCCGACCTTTTTCAATCTCTTTTTGATAAATTCAACATCTCTTGATTTATTGACATATTCATCCATACCAATATTCAAAAGATTAGAACCTATACGACGAAGTACTTTTTGTTCAGACATTTCACAACTAACAAAAAGTACATTGTACCCATTTTTTACAAAGTTTGCTGCTTCGTTACACAAGAAAATTGACTTACCAACATTTGGTGCACCAATATAGCAAACCATTGTCTTTTGGTCGTATCCTCCAAGTTTTTCATTAATAAAATTATAACCACTTGGAATTTGTTTTACAACATCTTGTCTATGATCTTCTGCTGCAAAAAAATCAAGACCAAAATCATTATCAAAAGAAACTATTGAATCTGAACTAATCATTCTAGTTGCTTTATCAACAATTTCTGTGACATTGTCTGGTGTAACCTTCTGAGTTTTTACATATTCAATAGTTTTAACAAGTTGCTTGTCAAAATTTTGCCAAGTTATCCACGCTTCTGCTGTTTCTTTCAACCACACTGCATCGAATTCTGATATTTTTATATCATAAACAGCATCAACTATTTCCATTTCATAATCTTCGTCAATCTTTCTCATAAGAGCCTTCATCTGCTCTTTAGACGGAGATTCGTGAAATTTGTCATAAAACTTTTTAGCAACAGATGAAAGTTGAGAAATGTCTTCATTGCTAAAAAATGTTTTTCTGATTAAATTAAAATAATGAGGATTTACTAAAAAGTAATTAAAAAATATTTTTTCTTGTTCTACATTAGTAGTCATGCAAATTTGTTAATTTTGATTTCGTATGTTATTACATCGTCCTTTTTGTTTGTTATTTCAATTATATTTTTCTTTAACAATGTGTTTATAATCGAATTAAAGCTTTCATCAGACAATGAATAGCGTAATTTTAGGGATTCATTTGTAAACTTAAGTTCTTTTGCGCTTTTTGTACAAAATTCTTTTGTAAGTTCATACAGCACATCTTCATAAGTAGGAAAATCATCGGAATCCCTATAGGACCCGATGATATATTTTACCTTTAATTTAGATTCATCAATCTTCTTCTCCATCTTGCTCATCTATAAATGTATTCAAATCAGACTCTTCTCCCTCAACATCAAATGCAAAATCATCGTGAATTATAGGAGCAAGTCTTTTCAAAACTTCATCTGAAAATACGTCTGGAGTAAACAATCTTCCAAGAGGAACACCAGAATGAAGATGCTGACAACATATTTGACGACCAGTTGAACTTGGTTGGAAATATTGTGTATGTTTACCGTCTTCATCTTCCCAAGTATCTTCGTAGCATTTCTTTTGTTCCGCAGGAGAAAGCTTTTCATATTCTTTTTCAGTCAAAAACTTGCCTCTTTCAACTCCACAATTCTCCCAAGAAATATATTCCTCAAGTCCAACATAAGGATTCATTCCTTTGTTATATGATAAATGAAATTTGACTGCCTTCGGCTTGCAAAATCTGTTCTTGTTTGCTTTTGCTGTTACAACAATACCCGTTTGTTCGGTGCCTTCTTTAAGTTTTGCTTTTGACAAAAACAGAATAATAGAAGCCGCATACTCTGGACCAGTATTATGATTTATAACTCCGTTTTTTGTAATATAATGCTGTGTATCATCTACTGTCAAATCTATTAAATCAGTAGAATTTAATTTTTCTACACTTACCACTTTTAATTTCTTTAATTCCATTTTGTACTATTATTTTTATAGAATTTTTATTCTTTTTATAAAATTCATCAGAAACTCGTATTATACCCAATATGTCTTTTCTTTCTTCAAATGCTACATCATCTTTTATATCATCATACGATTGATTGTGCCAATATAATCCATCATATTCTATTAAAATTATTCCATTTTCTGTTTTCGTATATCCATCGTATTTTATAATAGTATTTTCGATTTTCGAGTTTTTTAATACATTTATTATAAATTGTTTATGACAAATGTTATCATCAAAATTATTAAAAAACTCAATTTCTTCTTTAGATATACTCGAAGGATTTAAAAAATCTTTGTATAATTCCGGATTGTGTTTAATTATATATGAAGTTTTATTTGCTATTATTTTCTTTATATTATCGTATTCCTCGTCTGAACTCCAAAATTCTCTACACCCATAGTTTCTTTTATGAACTTCATATTCTGCTTGTTCGTTTGAATAACCTTTATTTATCCAATAATCTTTAGACCAAACCGATTGATTTTTTAATTCTTCTTTTGTATATTTAGAATATCTCTTTGTTGAATTTTTTTGTTGAATACTTTTTATTTTTTCTTTTGCATTGTCGATTGTATATCCATTATTAATCCAATAATCAACAGAAATAATGCTTCGTTGTTTTTGTAAACATGATATTTTGTTTTTTATTTCATTTTCATCAAAATACCCCATAGATTTCCAATAATCAACAGTTATTTGCGAGCATGCCGGAGATTTTCTAAATTGCATAAAAAACTTTTTACAAATTCCTATGGATTTAGCTTTGTTATTTGGAAATTTATTGTTTTGTTTATAAAATTCATAAAATTCATCAAAATGAGAAATATTATTGAAATTAAAATCTTTGAACGTATTTTGAACAAACACTTTAAATTCATCTTTGTTAGAAATATAAAACATTTTTATTTTATATATTAAGTGGTGGGAAAATTATTCTACCACCACTTGTGATATTTCATCATTCTCAACTAAATTTTTTGCATATATCCAATTATTATCATCCAAATAATCGTCGTTTTCGTCTCCTGTATAAAATCGGTGATCTTCCGAACATACAAGTTCAGAACCATCTTCAAATTTAATTCTATATGAAGGTTTATTTAATTTCCAAGTTTTTAATATTTTCTTTTTTCCATCAAGCGTTTCAACAAAATCGCCTTCATTAATATCTTTAATTTCCTTAAATTCTCCATTACTCATTAATACCAAAGATTCAGGAGAAAGACAACCACCTCCAGCTACCTGTGTTGGAATAAACGATTGAGAACTATAGCTGTGATTTGAAAAAATAAAATTGACGTGACACAGTGCCATTTTTGTCATAAGAATTCTAAATGTTGACTTAAGCAATTTTGCTCTTGTCATATCAGCTTTATCTTCTTTCGACTTTGCGTCCTCAATTTCCTTTTGCGTTGCAAGGTTACCAGCAGAATCAAGACATACCATAATTTTTGGAATCTTGAAGCCTTTTTCCTTGTTCTCAATCAAAGTATCAAGCATTGCGGTAATATTGCTTCTAAACTCTTGTACAGTATTCACTGGTTCATATCTAAACTTTGTCAAATCAATTTTGAATTTGCTTAGCAAAGATTTGTCTACCGCGTTTTCAGAATCATAATAAACTATATAATATCCTTGGTCCTGCGCCTGTTTGCACGCATTCATTATAAGATACGTTTTACCTGTTCCAGAAGGGCCAACAAGTGCAGTTGAACGGTTATTTGGATAACCCTTGAAAATGTCACCTACAAGTGCTGCATTCAACATATAATTTCCGGTATTCAAATACTCATCAATTGTTGAAATATCAGAGTTATCCATAGTATCTCCGTATAATGATACTTTTGACATAGCTTTGTTCAAATCGCTAAATGAAAATTCTTTATCTTCTTTTGCCATATATTTAATTATTATTGTTTTAATTTATAAAAAATAAGGTGATAAAGTTTAATTTATCACCACATTTTCAAGTATCTTTTAATTTCGGGCAATTCAAATCGGTATTTCGTTGACTGTTTTCTAAATATTTCTTTCTTTTTCAAATCTCCAATTAAACCATGATATATTGAATATAAATAAAGTGGTTCAGCTTTATCATTTTTTAAAAGCATTAAATCGTCTAAAAACGATAAAATATTATCATCCGAAAACAAATTTATACCGCCGTATTTTACTGCCAACAGACATATACAAAATCTCATTAATGAATTGTATTCTAATTCTTTGTTATCAGTATCAGAAAAAATTCTTGAAAAACATGATGCAGCAGAGCAAAACTGTTCTTTTTTTAGAAAATCACATCCAATTTCATATAAATTATTGATTGTTGTTTCTGGTGTATTTTCTATTCTATTAAAAATATCATCTATGCATTTTTCATCAAATTCTATCAATACTGGTATAGAATCAAATATTGAATATGAAATATACACTTTTTTATTTCTGATTTGTAATCCACAACAAAATTCTATATCATCAAATTCAAAAGCAAACGGTTGACTTATCTTTACAATATTGAAATCATTGTCATACTGTATAAACATGTGTTTATACGATGGAATAAACTCGGATGCTTTAGTTATATTGAACTTATTATTATGAACAATACTTAAATATCCTTCTTTATATTTTACAGTTTGACAATTGCCTCTAATTTCTGTTTTGCACAAATCAGATTCTTGTTTGACTATACGGTTTACAACATTTCCAGTATTTTTGTCAATTGTAATTATTTCAGTAGGATTACTCCATCTTATAAAAGTAAAAGGCATTCCTTCAACAGGTGACCAATGTTTTTCTAATTTACTAACGTATTTTTCATCATTGATTATTGTTTCATCTACAACATTATAATAATTGTCTAATTCGTATATACAAAATCTTCCAGCTTCATCTATATCGCATCTTGTTCCACATAAGTATTTTGTATTGTCCCATTCTATAAAAATTGCATCCTCTAAACCATTATACCTTGCGTTTTTATAATGTGGAACATTTAATTTTTTAATGTTGTTTGAAAATTGTTCGTTTTCAATATACCCTAAATAATTATTAGATGATATGGGATCATTTGAAATCCAACCATTTATTTGTTTTGTATATTTTTTATTTCTAGAAACATACGCTAAATAATCTGTACATCTAAAATTTAGAAATATTGTATCATTGTCTTCTATAAACAATGTAGGATTCGATACATTAGAACAAAATGTTTTTTCACAATTAAAAACCGTACGTTTATATCCTTCTGTATTTTTTAATATATTGATTAAAGACTTCATCAATAAAATATTGTTTTTACTTTATTCTTGTTTACATGTTCACATATAAACACTTCTGGATTATTTGTTTCTTCAATTTTATATGACATATTTTTTATAAAAGAAAATAGTTCATTTCGTAAGTTTTCTTTGTGTTGTTTTATTTCATTAGTGTCAGATTCATTAACAGTCCAAGACTCTACTATCAACATCGGATAATTTGACTCTTTTATTGTATTTGTTGTACCTTTCAATACATTGAGTTCGTTTCCTTCGACATCTATTTTAATAAGTTTTACATTACGAATATTATAAGAATCAAGTGTATGACTTGTTATCTTGGTTGAATATTCATAACCTATTTGATCTTTTATATTTTCATTTATAATATCTGTATCTTCTGATGTAATATGAGTTAAACTTCCTAATATATCATATCCGTGCATAGTACACTCTTTTTCACTGTCCATCAAACAAGCATTTATTAATGTTGTTTTGTCTGACAGATTATTGATTGCGATATTTCCGCACAATATATTGTATGTATGTTTCAAAGGCTCAAATGCATATATATGAGAAAACATTCCAGACAAATACATAGTATATGCACCAACATTTGCACCAATATCAATAAAAACTCCATTATCCGATGTTTTCAATTTATTTTTAACTATATTGCAAACATCTTCTTCAGTAAAAAACATATTGTTATTTTTTAAGTAATCAGCAAACTGTTCATAGTCTTGAAACATATATGAATCACTTTCAATTTTTTGCCAATTTCCTCTGTTGTACAAAATCATATTATTTTTTTAATTTTGTTTTTGTTGTTTTGTATAGTTTCAATCAATTTATTTACACGATTAATATAAAAATCGTCATCATTGTTTTCTATTAGCTTATTGTGTAAATTTACTAAATTGATATACGCATCCGTAGAATTATTGCAATGATAACACATTTCATAATACAACAATTCACTTGAAATTTTATCAACAGTACAAAACCGTGTAGTTTTTTTGTAATTGTTTAACTCGTATGCTAATTTTGCAAACGTATATGCAGAATGTTTGTTATTTCTCCATTTATAATATCTTGCAATATTTTCAAAAGCCTCGGATCTTGATGAATCTACAGATATACAATTCTCCCATAAAGACAACTCTACTAAATCTCTATATCCTATCCTAGAAAAAGAATTGGCCAAAGAATATGCATATTTATATACTTCATCAATATTATCTGCGCTTAAGTCTAATGAAGCTGCATAGCATGTTGCGGCTTGAGAATGTTGATTAAGTTCTTCTAATATTTCTCCAAGTTCAAACCATACCTCCGCATTGTCAGAGTCTAGGCATATTTTTCTATAAATATTGTCTTTTTGAACAATATACTTATATTCAAATTCATCGTTTTTATAATTATGTATAAAATTCATTACTATATGTTCAGGAACCTTTATGATAAATGAAACATTGTCCATAATAGCAAATGGTATGTAAAAATAATTGTCTTTATACATTAATCCATTCGTAAACTCCATAGAAAAATTTAAAAATTTAAACTCATCTGATGTTTCTGTTATATTAAAATCTTTATCAAACACGACCCATTTCATATAATATTGACATTCCTTTCGCTCAAGTTCATTTAAATAAAGATCAACTTCGTGCAATAATGCAATATATCCATTTTTATATGGAATAACCTGAGAACTTCCTCTCAATGCTCGATGCGTATTAATAATATCGTTGTTCTGCTCTTTAACAAATAAACTCTCACAGTCTCCTGTAATCGGGTCTACTTTAACAACTTCCGTTGGATTTGTCCATTTCACATAATGAAATGGCATGTCTAAAATTGGCATCCAATTCTTTTCGCAGTATGAAGTATTGTCTCCTGGAGCTTTTATTCTTACTCTACTTAACTCCTTTCCGGTTATAGGATCTATTTCAGACAACTCCATTCTAGACTCTCCGGTTTCTTTCACATCTCTTCTGCAGCCTGTGGCATACAATTTTCCATTCCATCTGACAAGTCTAATATCCTCATGTCCAACAAATTCCCATACAGGTTCAACATCAAAGTCAGACGTATCTATCAACTTGTATGACTTAATTGAATTCGTTGCTAAATCATATTCTGCTAAATAATTACGTGTTCGTAAATGGGCATCATCGTCTGGAGTAGAATATAACATTTCTCCATAAAATGTCTGAAATCTCTTGTTGATGTTTTGAAACAATGTATAATTTACATTTCGTAAAGAAACATAAACTTTGTCTCCATCATCAAAAATAGAAGGATTACATATACCTAAATGGGCAGAATCATCTGCGCTCACATTCAACGGAAATATCTCAGCACCTTGCAAAATACAATATTTGCAAAAACTTTCTATCATAGTTTAACTTATTTAATTATTTATTAAAATACACTAGACGTGTACAATAAGTTCTTGTCATATTCTTTATAGCCCATAACCTTTACAAATCTGTTAATCGGATCTAATATGCATTTCTCGAACTGTGTGTCATAATCTATATCAGGAGCAATCTCTGTTGGAAAATCTCCAGGACTATATGCAAACACTTCACAATGAGGATCTTTTGAATAGTAAATTTTTAACTTTTCGCCGTTTCCTATCAGATTATATTTTTCACGATATTTAGAGTTGTTCAAAAGATAGTTATGATAGCCTGCTGCTTTTACACCGGGAGGGCATTTCAAACCAAACTCAAACTTGTCATAATCATTTACAATATATTGTTTGTAATTGTTTACTCGTTTAGAAAATGAAATGTCATCTATATTTGCAAGTTTGAACTGTCTTTTTATAGATTTCAATTTATTCGTAAACTCTTTTATGTTTATATTGTCAATCAATAGCAAATATGTTGCAAGTTCCTGAAGATGAGTTCTTGCAAACACTGGAGTTGACGACTGAATAATCTCGATACCTTTAGATTCAACATGAGTTCCTGACTCATAGTCCAAATCAGGATCATGCCAAATTAAATCTTTGATATATTTCTTTTTTGACAACCAAATTGCAGACTTTGAAATAGTTTCAAGTTCAAATACCAAAAAGTTTTCGGCATTGAAATGATCTGCATAATTCTGAAGAATTCTTTCAATGTACCATTTAAGACGAACTTGATACAATTTCATCACAAATTCTTTTTCAGTACCTTCCCAACCACTACAGTTTTTCATTACTTCATTGAATTCCATATAAATAGAATCAGTATCAATATATACTGATACATCTTTCTTGCACGGTTTTTCTACAACAATTCCCATTTCTTTATGAGCCTTCTTGTCTTTATGCCAAGCTTCATGAAAATATTTGTTGATAAGGCGTTCTGTGTAAAGAATTGCATCCTTTCCTTGTGCAGTAATTGACTGAGCAATATCAACATTATGAAAATAACAATACGAATTTCCAAAAGCTCCATAAATAGAATTAAGAGTCAATTTAATTCCTTGTTCAAGATTATGATATTCTTTTGCTTTTGCATCGTATTCTTCTATTTGTCTTTCTAGTTCTTTGATTTCCTCTTCCTTTGTCATATTTGTAATTTTGTTATATTTTATAAACAAAAAAAGCAGATTGTTTATCAATCTGCTTCATATATTCATTTATCAAAATATTATTTGTAATCAGCCCAATTAGGCATTTCTTGACCTTTATAATCTTTATCAAAAGTATATTTATGATTAGAGAAACTAACAGGGCAATACTCTAATTCACCAACATGAGCGCAAAGTTCGTCATATACATTTCTAAGATCTTCAATGTATTTTTCTAGATTTTCAACAGACATCCTTTCAAATCTATCAGACTTCACAGGTTTATTTTCTTTCATACTGCTCAAATCTTTTTCTGCATCTCTCAACTCAGTTTTCATCATGCCGATATACATCTGTTGAATTTTAGCTCTATTTCCACTCATACACCAATTTTCTTCTGGCATTGCTACAATCATATTGCCGGGAGCATCATCAATAATTCCTCTTTCTTTCATTTTTGTAAGAGAACCGCCGTTAGATGTAGGTTTCAATCCGAGTGCAGTCATAACATCTTTTTTCTTAGCAGGACCATTGTCATTCAAATAAGACCAAAATGCAAACCAAAACATTGGTTTTCCTGAACTGTCATATTTCTTAAAATCCTTAGCTTCATTGACTGGTATACATGATTCGTTTACAAACTCTTCAAAACTATTAATCATTTGCAATTATTATTTGTTTATTTATTCAAAACAAAAAAGCAGACTATTAAAGTCTGCTTCTATTATAAGAATAACAATAATTACTCATCGTCATCTTCCTCAATCGTTGCAATGCACAAATGAGTATCAGTATCTTTTGAGTTAAATACAATCTTATTGTCGCAAACGAAAACATCATAATTTTCTTTATCAAGAATATCAAGATACTTCTTGTAAATCTTTACAGTACCGTCCTCGTTGTCAGAATCCTCTTCAATAAGAAGGTTTTCATAGTTCTTACCTTTAACACCAATACCCTTGCTGTTTTTGTAAATTGCAACAGTATCAACATCAGCATCAAGACTGAACAGAGACTTGATTTGAGCAATCATATCTACATTAAGTTCAAACTTGAACAAAGTGTCCTCTGTGTCAAATGCTCGACCGATTTCCTCATCACTCATTTCCATAAACGAAAGAGAAAAGTCTGTACAAGGAATGTCAATTTTAAGTCTCTTATCCTTTACAAGGAAATTGGTTGCACGAAGATTTTCCTCGTACTTGTCACATGAAATCTTTCCTTCGACATCGCCATTAAAATGACTCAATGCATTGATAACCTTTTTTCCGTCGAAGAATGAGATCTTTACATCGTCTGTAAACTTGCCATCAAAAATATCTTTGACAGGACAATTTACAACTTTCACTGCATCACGTTCTGGAAAATACACAGAAGATGTAATCTTCTCTTTGTTAGCAGTAATGAAAATAAAATTGTCAATACTCAAAAGTTTCTTGATGAATGCATTTAGATTGTCTTTGTTAATTGAATTAATCTTTACGTCCATTGTTTAACTTTTTAAATTATTAATTACTCGTTACCGTTTTTTACATTTTGAATATCAACACGAACTTCCTGTGCCAGGTTTTTAAGTTCCTGCATAAACTTACGAACGCGTGTACCTGCTGCTGAATTACCTTTTTCAACAAACTTTGTCATATCAATCTTTGCGTTTTCAATAAGTTTTTCAATCTTTTCAAAATTCTCAGTCAAATTGTTCATACTAAAAATTATTTTTATTTTTGTTTATTTTTATATTTTATTTAACACTTTATTTTTGTTTAATAAAATTACAAATTTTGCATCTAGCATACAGAAAATATGTTTACATATATTTTATCAACAAAACAAATAAAGTTTATTAGAATGTACTATATGTTGTTCTAAAGAACTATGCAGCCTTCAATTCCTTCAATCGTTTTTCAAGTTCTGCTTTTTGAAGTTGACAATTGAACATCTCTTTCTTGTATGACTTTCTTTGTCCATAAAGTCTGTTCAAGATCGTCTTCAAAATTGAAATCTTCTTTCCAAAACAGCAACCTGTAACAGTAACAATATATTCTCCTTTTTTAAGTTCTTCCTCTACTTGTTCGACAGGAATCTTTTTAATGAAGTTTTCTGGAGAAATGTTCATTTGTCTCATTGTAGATGGATAAAGTGATGCATAGTCAAAACATGCAACTACTTTATGTTTTCCTACAACTGGCTCTTTTACAAATGCTCCTTCATATCCTTCATCTGTTTCAAGTTTGTCTTTGTCTATTGCCATTATCATTCCATTTTTCAAAAACTCCGTACAAAGCAAAGTTTCGGTGACAGCAAGAGGACTTGCACACTTCATAATATTAATATGACTTAAATGTGCAATTGTCAATGCAATCTCCATTGTTTTTATCTTCTCGTGTATCAAACAAACCAAACAAGTATCAATTGCATTGTAAAAATAAAAACGTTCTAGATCATCTCTATACAAATCATTAAGTGTTCCGTTGTATTTGACTTTCTTAATTCCGATAACATCACGTCCTGCTGTGTCAAGTTTATAATCTTCTTTGATTTCTATACTTTTATCCCATTTTTTGTATATTTCCATATAATCAAGAATACATACTCCGGCAGGATATTTTTCTTTTCCATTCAATTTATGCAACGGACTTGCCACAATAGGATCTATTCCAAGTTTCTTTGCTCGATTTATCATATACGCCCAGTCATATTCGAGCACGTTCCAACCACTCATCATCGGAAACTTTGAAACCATCTTTGCAAAGAAAGTATACAGCAAATCGTATTCAGAATCAAATTTCTTGTAGCTGAACTCAAATTTTGCACCAAACTGTTCAAAGTGTTTGTTTATTCTTTTCTGAATACTGACTATCTGCTCTCTTGTAAGTTCCTTTGTACCAAGAACCATACATTTGTGATTGTCTCCAGTTATTGAAATTGCTGTTATTTCTCCATCAGCTCTTTCAACTGCTTCTTTGATTGTAAGTCCTGGTATAATCACGTTCTCAATATCCACAAAATATGTACGAGGCATATTGTATTCAAATATCTCGTCATAGTCTTCTTTTGGTATATTGTTCTCGATGTACTCTACAATTCTATAATTGTTTATGAATTTTGTAGGAACTTTCTTTATCGGACGTTTGTCCCAGTTTACATAAGTTGGATCTTTTTTCTTGTCTGTTTTCTTTGTGACTTGCCAGTTGAACAAATCACTTTCTTTCAATTTGTATTTTTTAAATTTTGTAGTTCCGTTTTTATCATAATAGGCAATATGTAACATATCACCTATCTGAGTCGTATCCAATAACATGTAATTTGATTTTTTATTTATATTGCGGAAGATTGCTTGGTATTACACAATCTTTTACAGGAATTCCTTCTTCGTCAATAATTCTCAAAAGAGCGATGGACAATGCAGCATTCTGTACAAGACGTTTTCTCATTTCTATTTTTGCATGAGGATTGTTCACGTCAATATCATCAATTTTTTGTATGCGTTTTCTAAACATGCGTCTCCATTCTTCAATGTTCCATTGCCCATTATATTCTCCCCATAAAAATTCCTGCATTTTTCTTGCAGCTACTATTGCTTCAGCTAACTGTTGTTCTTCTTTGCAGAAAATTTCCATATACAATATTATTTAAATTCCGGTATGTCCAAAACCTTCGGAACCGCGCTCAGTTTCATGTCCTTCATAAAACTCCTCAAGAGTAATCTCATCATTGAATACGACAACAATATCTTCAGGATTTACACGAACAGGAACAAACTGTACGAGTTTTTGTCCATATTTAATAACAGTTACTCTTTCTCCATCATTAAAAACATGCATGTGGATAATTCCTTCATAAGAAGAGTCCACAATTTCTGCACCAATACGAAGTTTTTGTTTTGTTGCAATACCTGACTTGTTGGAAGCACGAAGCATCCACTCTGGAGAAAATCTTGAATGAACATAAGTAGGAATAAGAACATCTTTTCCGGGGTAAAGTTCAATTCCTTCATCAACAAGTCTCAAGTCTGGATTTTTTGCTTTCAAATCAGAAATAAACTTGTTAGTTTTGTATGGTACAAAAAAATCTATTCCTGCATCTCCATATTTTCTCTCAGGCGCTTTAACATCACCATTCACAAACAATTTAATATTATCTTTCATTGATTTAACTTATTTGTATTTTATATAAACACAAAATATTTAGTTTAACAAAAAAGCTCCTCAATATTATTGAGGAGCTTGATTTCAAATTGTTTTATTTCTTTTTTGTTATTGGATAATCATACCATCCGTCATCTCTTCCTTCAATAAATTCACTTGGTATTGCTACCAAAAGTCTTCCATTTACATCTTCTATAACAGGCAAAGCTGCCCATTTATCTTGAGGTAACCAGATTCCAGTCGGAGCACTACCGCTCCAACCAGGCATAATACTTTCAAATGGCTCAGAAGCTGTAATTGTTGGTGTAACTATACCTGCTATGTTGCTATTATCCAACCAAGCTTTTGCAACTGCTGCTGAACCACCGCTGACAGTTCGCCACGTACCATCTTCTCTCAAGAATTTAGAAGGAGTACCAGAATATCCAGAGCCTTTCACAACATAATTCGTACTTGATGCATGAGCAGATGAAGTCAACGTGCTGTATGTAGTACCAGTTGGAACTTGCCATGTGCCATCACCTCTCAAGAATCTTTTAGTATTCCAATCGCTTACAGTACCTGGACCATTTACAACATATCTTGCATCAGATGCATGATTAGCCGAAGATAATGTTTCATAAGATGCACCAGTAAAGTTTAGATGTGATCCAACTGGAACAAAAACTAGTACATTATTTATATATGTTGCAATAAATTCAATTGCATATACTTGATTAAACTTCCAACTCTGTCCATTCATTAAAAATCTTTCAAATTCCACAGGAATACTTACTGTACTATTGTTATTTACTGTTGTCCAAGATGTACCATTTTTTACATATATTGTGTTTGCCGATGCAGTACTACCTGTTCCAGAAATAAACTTAAATGTCATACTATATCCTGCTCCTGCCATGTATCCAACCGAACCACCCATAGGATCTGCCATTACTATAATTCTAGTACCTTGTTCAATTGCAATATATTGATTTTCTGGTTCAAAATTGTTAGAATTTATGCTATGATGTTTTAATGAAAGAACAAAATTAGTATTATTTTCTATAGATACATTTGATATTATAAATGAATGTATAACATTTTGATATAATGATACACCGTCGGTGTATGGAGCAACAAGATTTGCACCAGGAGCGCCTTGAGCACCCATAGAACCAGCGTTTCCAGGTGCACCTGTTGTACCTTTTGTACCTGTTGTACCTTTTGTACCTACAGCACCTTGAGCTGCCTGAGCACCTTGAGCACCTTGAGCTGCTGCTGCACCAGTTGCACCTTGTGTACCTTTTGTACCTGTTGTACCTTTTGTACCAATTGCGCCTTGAGCTGCTTGAGCACCTTGAGCACCTTGAGCTGCTGCTGCACCA